>JABLTS010069371.1_pt1 | contig 23012 bp, 20 predicted proteins | sample 7160081 | NCBI WGS metagenome assembly JABLTS01 (sample SAMN14651231, study PRJNA627086) | human gut metagenome | isolation source: feces | host: Homo sapiens | reverse complement strand
TTGCGTTAATATTTAATTTTTCAAGCTATCCCTGGGATGGTTTCTTTGTTATGCTCTATTTTCTCGGGTAACCTCTACTTCTTTGTTTCAAACTTATGCACCTACCTTCCAACAAACCGATTGATTGTACTCTTTCCACATATGTGCATAGAGTCCGTCTGCTTTTTCAAGTTCCTTATGCGTACCACTCTGGCAGATTTCTCCGTCTCTGAGTACAAAGATCCGGTCTGCATCAATAACCGATGAAAGTCTGTGGGCGATCATGATCACAGTTTTTCCCTGAGAAAGTCTGCTGAATGCAGCCTGCACCTTTGCCTCATTATCCGGATCTGCAAATGCTGTTGCTTCATCCAGGATCAGAATCGGAGCATTTTTGATCATCGCTCTTGCGATTGAAATCCGCTGAGCTTCTCCGCCTGACAGATACGTACCTTTTGAGCCGATCACTGTGTCAATCCCGTCCGGAAGTTTCGCTATGATATCCTCACATTGAGCATTCTTTAATGCCTTCACCACCTCTTCACGGGTGGCATTTTTCTTTCCCATGCGTACATTTTCGTAAATAGACATTTTCAGAAGCCGGCTGTCCTGAAATACAAATGATACCATATCCATCAGAGCTTTCTGGTGGATTTCCTTTACATTTGCTCCGCCAATCCTGATCTCACCCTGAGACGCATCTGCAAACCTTGCAACCAGTCTCGCCAGCGTTGTCTTTCCTCCACCGGATGGTCCGACAAAAGCGATATGCTCTCCCGGACGGATCTGAAGACTGATATCGTGCAGGGCATCTTTTTCTGCCCCGTCATACCGGAAAGATACATGTTCAAACTCGATAGAAACATCTTCGGGACTCTTTTCCTCTGCTGCCTGCGGCAATGGTTTTCTTTCTATAATATTGTCAATTCTTGCAAGTGCATCTTCCACAACCATTGTATTCTCACCTGCATACATCATCTTTGTCAATGTAACGGTAATGATCGGGGTGATAATAATATAGAATAACAGATTTAATAAAAACTCAGGATCTGCAGTTCCGCTTTTCACTCCGCCCAGCAGATAAACCGCTGCGATCAGAATTGCGAAAACTGAATTAATTGCAACCGTATATCCCATCATTGGAAGTCTTAAATCTTTTGTATAGGAAATCGTCCATTTTTCATATTTTTTGATTGAATCCCTGAATCTTTTAAAAGAAAAGACCGACTGTCCAAATGTTTTTACAACCGGAATCCCTCTGACATATTCCACTGCCTCGCCGGACATTTCTTCCAGTGCATTCTGATATTCTTCCATTTTTTTCTTCATGTTCTCTCCCATCATGGCACCCATGACCAGGAAAGCTACAACAACCGGGATAAGACATAAAAGCCCCAGTTTCCAGTCAAAAACCAGCAGAAGTGCCGCCAGGCCGACCGGGGTTGCCGTTGCTACATATTTATCCGGCAACTGATGTGCAAGATAAGTTTCTGTCGCTGCACTGGACTCATTTACAATCTTTCGGATCTTTCCACTTCCCTCATCATCCATAAATCCAATCGGCAGAGATAAGATATGTCGCATCAGTCTTGACCTCATATTTGCCTGCACTCGGAATGCTGCCAAATGAGAACAGATCAATGCCCCGATATAGATCAGCATAGACAGGATTGCAAAACCGACTGCACTCCAGCCATAGGTAGACAGATTCTGTGCCGCACCATAATCCGGTGCAACCCGTAACACCTCTTTTATCAGCCGCCAGATAAAATAGAACGGAACAAGTGCCACAAAGGCACTGACAGCCGCAAGAACCCAGGACGCAACTGCCAGGTATTGAAAACTTCCGGCATACTCCATCAGCCGGCTGACCGGTGTCTGCTTTTTTTCTTTTTGTTTAGCCATTGCTAACCCTCCTTGACATTTTTATTATTAATTAGCCCTTTAGAACTTTTATAAGTTCCAACTAACCAGCATCAAAAGGAAAACGCGATGAAATTTTCCTTTTCATTCATCGCGTTATCAGTCATTGATTGAACAGCATTCTCCGTAGATAATATTCCATCCGGCACTGTGATACTTTTCAAGCATTTCTATATATTCCCATGCTTCCTCTTCTGACATATCATGCCGGATCACTTCAAAAAAGCTCTCAAAAAGTGCTTTATTCATTATGTGCATGAAATTCTTTGTCAGTGGCTTTCCATCCTTAAATCTCAGACCGATCGCCTCCATGAACTTATAAGTATAATCTGTCTCAAGTTCTACAAGATGTTCCACAAAATCCTGAAATCTTGTACCATAAGAGCTTTTCACCAGGATCTGAAATTCTTCCAGATGAGCGTACATATACTTCACAAGCTGCTTCATTCCGTCTTCCGCATAATCATCCAGACTCACTGCCTGCCGATCCGATTCTATCGCATGAAATTTTTCCTGAACTCCGATAAATATCCCTGTAAACTCTTTTGCCACCGGTTCTACGATTGCTGAAAAAAGTCCTTCTTTTCCACCATATCGGGAATAGATCGTTCCGGTCGTCGTTCCCGCCTCCGCAGCAATCGTCCGCAGTGATGCATCTACATAGCCTTTTTCAAGGAACTCTTTCTTTGCACATAATTCTACTTTTTCTGAAATACCTTCTACCTGCTTAGCCACTGACTCCTCCTAGCTTATAACAGTGTCATGTAACACTGTTATAAGTTTAAATCTTAATCTTTTTTCTGTCAATAGTTACCAATGTATCTCTTGCATTACTGATAGATTTTATCACTATCCCTCATTACATCTCAAGACTGATCTGATCTTTATGCACATTCTCCGGCATTTTCAAACTGGGAATTATAAAGATCTGCATAAAATCCACCCTTTGCAAGAAGTTCTTCATGATTTCCCTGCTCCACGATATCTCCGTCTTTCATAACAAGAATCAGATCCGCATCACGGATCGTAGACAGACGGTGTGCGATCACAAAGCTCGTTCTTCCCTTCATCAGATTATCCATCGCTTTCTGAATCAGTACTTCTGTTCTTGTATCGACAGAGCTTGTCGCCTCATCCAGGATCAGGATCTTTGGATCTGCAAGGATTGCACGTGCAATCGTCAGAAGCTGCTTCTGTCCCTGGGAAACGTTGCTTGCTTCTTCGTTCAGTTCCATATCATATCCACCTGGAAGTGTCTTTACAAATCGATGCACATGTGCTGCCTTTGCAGCCTGGATCACTTCTTCATCTGTAGCATCCAGTTTACCATAACGGATATTTTCACGGATGGAGCCATGGAACAGCCATGTATCCTGAAGCACCATTCCGAACATTTCTCTTAATTCACTGCGGTTGAAATCCCGGATATCGTGTCCATCTATTTTTATCGAACCATCATTTACATCATAAAATCTCATTAGCAGCTTGATCATTGTCGTCTTTCCTGCTCCGGTCGGACCAACGATCGCAATCTTCTGTCCTTCTTTTACTTTCGCAGAAAAATCATTGATGATGATCTTATCCGGGTTATATCCGAAATGAACATGGTCAAACTCTACATTTCCTTTCAGATTTTCTACGGACACAGGATGTTCCACTGTCTGATCTTCTTCTTTTTCTTCAAGAAATTCAAAAACCCTCTCGGATGCTGCTGCCGTAGACTGCAACATATTTGCTACCTGTGCCATCTGCTGGATCGGCTGGGTGAAATTACGGACATACTGAATAAATGACTGAATATCTCCGACCTCGATCACATTTTTGATCGTCAGGAATCCTCCAAGGACTGCCACACCTACATAACCAAGATTGCCGATAAACTGCATGACCGGCATCATCATTCCTGAGAAAAACTGAGATTTCCACGCAGAATCATAAAGCTTTCCGTTGGTCTCATTAAATTCTCTGATCACCGCTTCTTCTTTATTAAATGCCTTGATGATATTATGTCCGCTGTAGATTTCCTCTACCTGTCCGTTGACATTTCCAAGATATTCCTGCTGTCCTACGAAATATTTCTGTGAATGTTTCATTACAAATGACAACAGCAGCATGGACAATGGAAGAATCAGCAGTGCTACCAGTGTCATCAGCGGACTGATGGAAAGCATCATCACCAGCACACCGATGATGGTTGTGACCGATGTGATCAACTGAGTTGCACTCTGGTTCAGACTCTGTCCGAGAGTATCCACATCATTTGTCACTCTTGAAAGAACTTCTCCGACCGGTTTCGTATCGAAATAATTCATCGGCATCCGGTTGATCTTCTGTGAGATTTCTTTTCTTAATTTATAAGTTGTCTTCTGCGATACACCTGTCATCAGGAATCCCTGGATCAGGCTGCACGCTGCACTGATCAGATACAGACTCAATGCTGTCGCCAGAATCGTTCCGATTTTTCCAAAATCCATGCCTGATCCGCCTGAAACCTTACTGACAAGACCATTGAAGATTTCTGTTGTCGCCTTTCCGAGAATCTTTGGTCCGGCAATATTAAAAATCGTTCCGCAAATTGCAAAGACTGCTACGAAAAAAATCTGTATTTTAAATGAAGCCATATAGCGGATCAGCTTTTTCATTGTTTCTTTGAAATCTTTTGCCTTTTCGGTCGGTGCAACACCTCGCCCCATTCTACCTCTTCTAGCCATGGATCTTCTCCTCCTTTCCATCTGTCTGAACGGCAGATTCCAGTTCTGCCCTGGAAAGCTGGGACTCTGCGATTTCCCGATATACTTCACAATTTTTCAGCAGTTCTGCATGTGTACCTTTTCCGACAATCTTTCCATCATCCAGGACAAGGATCTGCTCTGCATGCAGAATGGTACTGATTCTCTGTGCTACGATCAAAACTGTACTTTCCCTCGTCTTCTCTGCAAGGGCATGACGCAATGTCACATCCGTCTTATAGTCAAGAGCCGAAAAACTGTCATCAAAAATAAATACCTGTGGATGCTTTGCAATCGCTCTTGCAATCGAAAGTCTCTGCTTCTGACCACCGGATACATTGGAACCGCCCTGAGCGATCGGACTTTCATAGCCTTCCGGTTTAGTCTCGATAAATTCTGTAGCCTGTGCGATCTCTGCCGCTTCTTTCATTTCCTCTTCTGTTCCATCCTGATTTCCGAACATGATATTAGAAGCAATATTTCCTGAGAACAGGACTCCTTTCTGCGGAACATATCCCAGCTTTTCTCTGAGATCATGCTGCTTTATGTCACGGATATCAATTCCATCCAGCGTGATCTTTCCTTCTGTCACATCATAAAACCGTGGGATCAAATTGACCAGTGTTGATTTTCCACTTCCTGTACTTCCAATAATCGCCGTGGTCTGTCCCGGCCGGGCTGTAAATGTGATATCCTGCAGCACATCTTCGTCTGCTCCCGGATATTTAAAGGATACATGATCAAAGGAAAGAACTCCTTCTCCCTGCTCCGGCAGTACTTCCGGCCGTTCCGGATCACAGATGATCGTCTCACTCTTCAGCACTTCTTCCACACGGTCAGCCGCTACAGCCGCACGCGGAAGCATGATCGAGATCATGCAAAGCATCAGGAATCCCATGATGATCTGCATGGTATACTGAATAAATGCCATCATATCTCCCACCTGCATCTGACCATCGCTGATTCCATGTGCTCCGGTCCATACAATCAGAACAGAGACTCCGTTCATGACCAGCATCATTGCCGGCATCATAAATGTCATCGCACGATTGACAAAAAGATTCGTCTTTGTCAGTTCTACATTTGCGTCATCAAATCGTTTCTCTTCATGCTTTTCTGTACTAAATGCACGGATAACCGACAGTCCTGTCAGAATTTCTCTGGTCACAAGGTTCAGCTTATCCACAAGCTTCTGAAGCATCTTAAATTTCGGCATTGCCACAACAAAGAGTAATAATACCATGCATGCAATGATGATCACCGCAAGTCCGATGATCCAGGACATCGACACATTTGTCTTCATTACCTGGAATACTCCTCCGATCGCCAGGATTGGTGCATAAAGTACCATTCTCAAAAGCATAACAATCAACATCTGGATCTGCTGGATATCATTCGTACTCCTCGTAATCAGTGAGGCTGTTGAAAACTGGTTGAACTCATGATTGGAAAAGCCCACAACCTTATGGAATACTCTGCCTCTTAAGTCACGTCCTGCTGACGCACCTACTCTTGAAGCCAGGAATCCGACCAGTACACTTGCTGCCATTCCGAGGAATGCCAGTGCAATCATCATTCCCCCGGTCTTTGCAAGATATCCTGTCTGAATCTTTTCCATGTCCATGCCCAGATCCTGATAGACCGATTTGCAATAGCTGACCGCTGCCTGATCCAGAATCGTATCCGGAAGATCATCCATCTGTTCTCCCATCTTTTCCACCATGGCAGTTCTCTGTTCTCCCGGAAGCATCTTCATAATATCAAAGATGGTTGTATCCTCTGAAACTGTCCCATCCGGAAGACTCGACTTTAACTGAGACTCAACTTCTTTCGTCATATCACTGCCGGACTCAAAACCAGTCGTCATCATCATCGGGAGCTTCAGAATATCCTGAAGTTCCTTCATCTGTTCCTCATCCCCGGATACGGATTCTTTCAGGACATACGCATCTTTTTCATAAGATTCCGTATCTTCCTCATAAGCATCCATTACTTTCTGCCCGTCTTCTTCTGATACAAAAAGTAATAATTTATCCATCTCTTCCCGGGCGATCTGCTCCGGTATCTCATCTTCAATACCACCCTGCTGGATTCCAACATTGACAATGTTGGAAGTATATGCAGGTAAAGACAGATCACAGTAAGCCTGAACGAAGAGAATTAACATGATTGCTATCATCGCTTTCCAGTACGATGCAGCGTATTTGAATAAATTCTTCATTTTATCTGTTCCTTTCCTTTTCTACATTTTCACAAATCTGAAATAAAATTCTTCTCAGAAGCATTTTTTCCTCTGGACTGATCCCTGTAAAAGCAATTTCATCCATCTTTTCTGCAATTGCTTTTACATGCTCAATACATGCCTGCCCTTTCTCTGTCAGATCCAGCCGCATCATTCTCTGATCTTTTTCATCAACATTCCTCACGATATATCCCGACTTCTCCATCTTCTGGATCATCGATGTGATCGAAGGTGCACTTACATTCAGCTTCTGTGCCAGTTCTTTCTGTGATATTCTTCCATCTCTGTGAAGCTGAAATAAAATCATTGACTGACTTTTATTCAGATCATATTCAGCATACATAGTCTGTGCCAGCTTTCCGATCTTATGGGCTGTCATCCCAAGAATCCCAAGTGTCGGCATCTCCTGTCCTTTACACGACATAAATACTCTCCTTCCATTAGTTAGTTAATTAACTAATGGAAAATATAGTATAATTCCACTTGTAAGTCAACCTTTAAACTTCTTATTTCACATTTTTTTAATACTTTTTGCACAATTTTTAGTTAATTACTTAAGCAAATCCAAAAACTAAGCCGCTACATAGAAAATTTCCCATGTAACGGCTTTTTGTCCCTTTATTCTACTTTCAATATTCTTTCTTCTCCAGTATTTTTATGCTGCATTGATACGAAACAGTCAGACCGATAACGAGTATCATCATTCCTGCTCCTAGCAGTTGTCCTGCACTCAGTGAAACAATTTTTTGAAATATCCCTGTAGGATTCACGCCCAGTCTTCCGCACATCTTTCCTGTCAACACTCCTGCTCCCCCAAGAAACAATACAATTACCGCTATAATAAGTCTTCCTTTTTCACCGTCAAATTTTAATCGTACCGGTATGTTCAATGCAATAAGAACGACTCCTGCCATCATCCCCCAGGACATTATCATTACCAATTTTTTCAGATCCGTTCCGTAATTTCCTATCATTGAAACTACGGTTGTTATTGTCAGACCAAGTAACCAGACTGCTGCATCCAGAGAAATGCTGAAAATATATTTTTCTCTGACATAATCCTTTTTCGTGACCGGCAACGAAAAAAGATACTGAAACCCATGATCCATTTCATCATATGCAAGCATATTTGCAACATAAATTGCCATCGTGACAGTAATATATATTCCAAAACACGCTGCACTTTCTTCCCGGTCTATCACTGAATTATTCAAGGCTCCAACCATTAAGGCTGCTCCTCCGATCATCACATAAATAATCCCTTTTCCCTGACTTTTTAAAAGTCCCCAATCTTTTAATAACAATCCCTTTTCTGTTCTCATACCGTTTCCCCCTGAATCATCATAACGATCACTTCATCCAGGCTGCCATTTTCAACTGCAACACCCGGATGATTTTCCATATAATATCTCTTTTCTTTTGTCAGACAGGCATATCCATAACTTTCTTTTTTCTTTTTTAATAAGTAAGATTTGTCCAGTTTTTTCCACTGCTCCTCCGTCACTTTAATCACTCCATAATCATTCAGGATCGTATCCATCGTTTCATGCAGGATGATCTTACCCTCGTGGATCATATAAATATCATCACACAGGCCTTCCAGATCTGAAGAAATATGGGAACTGATCGCTATACTGCTTCCATCCACTTCGGTCATATACTCCCGCAGCAGATCCAGTACCTGCTCCCGTGCTGTCACATCAAGACCTGCCGTCGGTTCGTCAAGTATCAGGAAAGGAGCCTGGTGTGACACTGCGATCAGTACATTCAGCTTTGCCTTCATTCCGGTAGAAAATTCTTTTAACTTCTTATCAAGTGGAAGGTTCAATTTTTTGCATGATCCGAGAAACTTTTCTTTTTCAAAAGATGGATATACATTGCTCAAAACCGGAACAATATCTTTAATTCTTAAATATTCATTGAATCCTGCATTTGTAAATGCTACTCCAATCTTCTCTTTATCCTCTCTCGTCAGTTGCTGTGGTTCTTTTCCAAAAAGTGTAATCCGACCGGAATCTCCCTTTACCAGTCCTAAAATTGCTTTAAAAAGCGTACTCTTTCCTGCTCCATTTGCCCCGACGATTCCTGTGATCTGTCCCGGTTCAACGCTCATGGTACAGTCCAATTCAAAATCATCATACCGCTTCCTGAAATTTTCTATTGATAACATAACTACTCCTCCATGATCAGCTCAAATAATTCCTTCAGTTCCTCATCTGTCATTCCGTTCCTTCTGCCTTTCATCACTGCAGCTTCGAGATCCGCTTCTACTTCTCTGCGACGTTCTTCCAGCATAAGTTCCTTATTCGAAGCTGTCACATACGTGCCTTTCCCATGCACGGTTCTCGTCATTCCTTCTTCTTCCAGGTTGTCATACGCCTTTTTCACCGTCAATGCACTGATCTTCAACTCTTTTGCCATCGCCCTTACAGATGGAAGAAGATCACTTTCCTTTAATTCACCGGAAATGACCTGTGCTTTGATCTGCTCCATGATCTGCTCGTAGATCGGCACCATAGATGAATGGTTAATTATAATCTTCATGACCTGCCTCCTTTATGCAAACAGTATATAACAGTGTTAAACTGTTGTCAACTGTTATATACTGTTCATATAAATAAAAAATGCAGAAACTGTCTTTTTTACAATTTCTGCACATTTAATCATCATATGATTCCAACTGCTTCATTCACAGTCTTCACACCAACAAGCCGTATTCCCTGAATTTCCTTTACCATCTTCAGTGAAATTTCGGGCAAGATACATGTCTCAAACCCAAGCTTCTTCGCCTCTGCCACACGCTGTTCCGGCATATTCACAGCACGTACTTCTCCACTTAAACCAACCTCTCCAAAGACAATCGTCTTCTCATCAATGGGACGGTTTCGATAACTGGACACCAGTGCCATCACAATCCCAAGATCGATCGCCGGCTCGTTCATCTTGATACCGCCTGCAATATTCACATATGCATCGCAGTTTCCAAGTGACATTCCCAACCTCTTTTCAAGCACTGCCATCAGAAGGTTGACCCGGTTATAATCGGTTCCTGCTGCTGTTCTTCTCGGCATTCCGAAATTTGTTCTGCAGACCAGTGCCTGTATTTCCAAAAGGATCGGTCTTGTTCCTTCCATGGAGCATGCAACAACGGACCCGGAAGCATTCTCCGGTTTCCCACTGAGCATATACTCCGATGGATTTTCCACTTCCACCAGCCCACTCTGCCGCATTTCAAAGACACCAATCTCATTCGTCGAGCCAAAACGGTTCTTCACAGCTCTCAATATCCGGTAAGACGCATGCCGGTCTCCTTCAAAATAAAGTACTGTATCTACCATATGCTCCAATACCCGCGGACCTGCTACCGTTCCCTCTTTCGTTACATGTCCGACAATAAAAATTGGAATGCACAGTCCTTTCGCCAACTGCATAAAAACATTGGTTGACTCCCGCACCTGGGAAACACTTCCCGGTGCCGAAGTCACATCCTCACTGTACATTGTCTGAATAGAGTCAATAATGACCAGTTCCGGCCGCTCTTTTTCTATCACACTGCGGATGATCCCCAGGTTTGTCTCGCAAAGCAGCAGAAGACTAGACGTAAAATTTCCCATCCGGTTCGCACGCAGCTTAATCTGTGCCTGCGACTCCTCTCCGGAAATATACAGGATCTTTTTCATCTGTGCCATTCTTTGACATACCTGTAATAAAAGTGTTGACTTTCCAATTCCCGGATCGCCTCCGACCAGTACCAGTGATCCCGGTACAATCCCGCCTCCGAGAACCCGGTCCAGCTCTTTGATCCCGGTCTCACTCCGTGTATCATCATCTGCGGTCACTTCGGTCAAAGGAACGACCTTTGCCTCGTGAACTGCTCTCGCTGCAACGGTCGTTCCCTTTGTGATCCCACTGTCTATCCGCTCTTCTACAAATGTATTCCACTCTTTACATGCAGGGCATTGACCAAGCCATTTTGCTTCTTCATGCCCGCAATTCTGACAGAAAAATATACTTTTCTTTCCTTTTGCCATCTAGCTTCTCCCAACACTGTACGGATCAGCAGATCAGCACTTTACTACTTTGATCGCTGCACTCTGATCTGCTGAAAGTTCTACACTTACACTGAGCTTTCCGCTCAAATTTGTATTCATCTTTCCTGCAGACTCCCCATCGATCAGTACTTCATACTCACTCTCCGGCTCCAGTTCCAGTGTGAACTGTACATCCTCCGGTGCAGATACTGTAAAAGTAACCTCAGCATCGGTCTCTTTAAAATTTTCAACCGTACTTCCCGGTACAGACTCGTAAACGAACATACCGTTCTTCTCAAGTTTCGTAATCTCTGCAAATGTCTTTACTTTATAAATATCTCCCTCAAATTCAAAGTTATCCTTCTTCGTCTTAGTTGGAAGTGTATAATCTCCAAAACTCAGTGTTCCGTCATTTTCTGCACGCAATAATTCTTTTACTGTTGCCATTTCTTTTTCCTCCTGGGTATTTCAGAATATCTCTTATATAAGATGTTGGGATAAATTGCCCAACTATGATATCTTTGTATCATTATATAATAAATCCATTTCTTTTTCTATACTAATTCCGCTTTCATCCTATGAACTTTTTATGAAAAAACGAATTTCTTTTTTGGATGCTCCTGCCTCCACATGATCTCCCGGCCGGATGTCACCGTTCAGGATCGCATCTGCCAGTTTATCTTCCAGTTCCGTCTGTAATGCACGACGTAGTGGTCTTGCACCATATTTCGTATCAGTTCCCTTTTCAACGATCAGCTCTTTTGCAGAGTTTCTCAGTTTCAGATGAATATTCATCTGCTTCTCAAGCCGTCCGGTAAACTCATTGCACAACAAAGAAACTATTTTCTTCATATTTTCTTTGTCCAGTGTATGGAATACGATCATCTCATCAATTCGGTTCAGAAATTCCGGCCGGAAGATCTGCTTGACCTCTTCCATAACACCCTGCTTCATTTTTTTATAATCTCCGACTTTATCTTCTTTTGCAGCAAAACCCAGCTTTTTCGGATCAATGATCGCTTTTGCACCTGCATTCGACGTCATGATGATCACGGTATTGGAAAAATCTACCTTTCTTCCCTGTGAATCCGTAATATGTCCATCATCCAGAACCTGCAGCAGAACATTGAATACATCCGGATGTGCTTTTTCAATTTCATCAAAAAGGAGAACAGAATACGGATGCGTCCTGACCTGGTCACTGAGCTGTCCACCTTCTTCATGACCGACATATCCCGGAGGGGAACCGATCATCTTTGATACAGAATGCTTTTCCATATACTCCGACATATCAACACGGATCATTGCCTCCTCTTTTCCAAATAAAGCTTCAGCAAGTGCCTTGGAAAGCTCCGTCTTTCCAACTCCGGTCGGACCTAAGAATAAGAACGAACCGATCGGCCGCTTCGGATCTTTCAGACCGACTCTTCCACGTTTCACTGCTCTTGCCACAGCACTGACCGCTTCGTCCTGTCCGATGACTCTCTTCTGAAGAATTTTTTCCAGGTTCTTTAATCTTTCTGTATCACTTTCCGTCAGTTTGCTTACCGGAACTTTTGTCCAGACTGATACTACCTCTGCAACTTCATTTTCCGTAACAGATGGATGAAGTCCCGCCTGCTTTTTATCAAACCGCTTTTTCAGAGCTGACAATTTCTTTCTTGCTTCGTCCTGCTCCTTCTGGATCAGGGATGCCTCTGCGAAATCTCCTGCTACGATGCTATCCTCTTTCTGTTTCTCGAGGTCTTTGATCAGATCTTCCAGACTTCGGAAATTTTCCGGGACTTTGTAGCCTTTCAGACTCACTTTTGAACACGCTTCGTCCAGCACGTCGATCGCCTTATCCGGCAGATGACGATCCGTAATATAACGTTCTGACATAAGTACTGCTGCCTCAAGTGCTTTCTCTTCGATCACTACTTTATGGTGTGTCTCATACTTTTCTTTCAGACCTTCAAGAATTTTCCGGCACTGTTCCTGCGTTGGTTCTTCCACAGAAACAGGCTGGAAACGCCGTTCCAGGGCTGCATCTTTCTCTATATATTTCCTGTATTCTGCAATCGTAGTTGCACCGATCAGTTGCAATTCTCCTCTGGACAGCGACGGCTTCAGGATACTTGAGGCATCAATCGCACCTTCTGCACCTCCCGCACCGATCATCGTATGGATCTCATCCAGGAAAAGAATGATATTCCCCGCTGCCTTTACCTCTGCAACCAGTCCTTTTATTCGCTCTTCAAACTCTCCACGATATTTTGAACCTGCGATCAGTCCTGGAAGATCCAGCGTATAGATCCTCTTTCCTTTCATCTTTTCAGGTACTAACCCGGATGCGATCTGCTGTGCCAGTCCTTCGATAATGGCAGTCTTTCCAACTCCAGGCTCTCCTACCAGACAGGGGTTATTCTTCGTCCTTCTGCTCAGGATCTCCATCAGACGATACATTTCCTGCTCCCTTCCGATGACCGGGTCCAGTTTTCCCTCTTCTGCACGGGCTGTCATATCGGTACAGAACTGTTCCACCATTGCCCCGCCTCCATGAGGCTCATCCTGAAGGCTGTCCTGATATTCTTTGGGATCGATCCCTACTGCGAACATAATATCCTGAAATAACTTCTGAAGATTCACATTCAATGTGATCAGGATCCGCGTCGCTACACAGTCAACATCCCGGATCATTGCCAGCAGCAGATGCTCCGTTCCGACATATTCTGTATGCAGTCTGCCACACTCCTGCTCGCTGCTCTTCAAAAGGAACTGGAATCTCGGACTCTGCTCCGGTCTTGTACTGACCTTCACCTCTTCATCCGGTGCTACCAGTTCATCGATCAGGCGTGAGATCTTTTCTGCATCCACACCGTTCTTTGCAAGCACCTGTCCGGCTACTCCTGAATACTCTTTCCGAAGTGCAAGCAGAAGATGCTCTGTTCCTATATAAGGATGCTTTCTCTCTCTTGCTATTTTACCGGCCTGCTTTATCACATTCTCCATCGGCTTTGTATAAGGTATCTGCATCTTTACCTCCTCAACTTACTCTTAATCACTCATAATCATCAAATATCTCATCTACCAGCTCATGCACTTCACTTCTTGAGATATTCTTACAACAGCCACGGGCAAGTACAATCCGAAGCTGTCTCCGCATCTCCTCCAACTGCTCCAGCTTATCCACGTCCAGTGCGATCACCGCTCCTCTTCTTTTATCCAGACTGATATAGCCTTCCCTTTTCAGGACGTTATACGCTTTATTCACCGTATGCATATTGACACCGACTGTATCTGCAAGCTGCCTGACTGACGGCAATGAATCTCCTTCATGTATCACCGAGGTAGCAATCCCCATGATGATCTGGTTACAAAGCTGGATATAAATTGCTTCATCACTGTTAAAATCTATTTCTAATATCATGCCGCTTCCCCTTCCTCTGTTGTGTTATATCCATACTAGCACAATCTCCTGTTTTCATCAAGTGCAAAGAAAAAAGGCAAAAGCCCGTTAAAGAACTTCTGCCTTTTTCATTTTTTCCTCTTTCGGGAACCGGATCTCAATCTTTGTTCCCTTGCCCGGTTCACTGTTCACAGTAACCTTCGCTCCATGCAGGATCGCTCCGTGCTTCACAATAGACAAGCCCAGTCCTGTACCGCCACGCTCTTTTGAATGGCTCTTATCCACCCGGTAGAATCGTTCAAAGATCCGTTCCTGATGTTCCTCCGGGATTCCGATCCCCGTATCGCTCACACTAATCTTTGGCCCGTCCAGCGTATTTCCGACCCAGACCGAAACACTTCCACCATCACGGTTATACTTGATCGCATTCTCAGTAATATTATAGATCATCTCATCCAGAATCTGCCGGATTCCATGACAGAATACCGGTTCTCCACTCAAAGCCACTGAAATTTTCTTCTCTGAACACTGCGGGGAAAGACGGCTGACGATCTCACGGGTCAGCTCATAAAGCTCCACATCTTCTTTTTCCAGTTCTACTGATTCTTCATCCAGTTTCGATAATTTAATGATATCTTCCACCAATGTGATCAGCCGACGTGCTTCCTTATAGATCCTTTTTGAAAATCCAGGGATGTCCTCTGCACGTACCAGCCCGTTCATCATGATCTCTGCGTAACCGGAAATCGATGTCAGCGGTGTCTTCAGCTCATGGGAAACATTTGCCGAAAATTCCTTTCTCATATTCGCGACCGCTTCTTTTTCTTTATTCTGCCGGTCGATGGCTTCCAGAAGCGGTACCATTTCAGGATAGATCACATTGTCCAGAGGATGCTCCAGATCCAGATGCATCACCGGTTCCATCAGACGCTTCGTCTGCCAGTTTGCAAGGAACAACGCCAGTGCGATACCGATCACAGATAAGACCAGCATAACCGGAAGGATATTCCATGCGGTTCGGATCAGGCTGTCCATCGGTCTGGCAAGCCGCAGCACACTTCCATCATCCAGGCGGATCGCACAGTAGTATAATTCTTTTCCTACCGTATCCGACATACGGATATCCTCCCCCTGTCCTTCCGCCAGTGCCTGCTTTACTTCAGCTCTCGACTTATGGTTCTCCAGCTTTTTACTGCTGTCCGAATCATACAGAACATCTCCACTCTGGGAAATAAATGTAAGACGGGTGTCCTCATCCGCCTTTATCATTGGTTCTAATTTTTTCAGATATTCTTCTCCTGCGACATCCACACCGCTGCTGAGATAGGCCGCTTCCTGCTGTACTTCCTTTTCCAGGATTCCGAGATTCTGATTATACAGAATCACTGTCATGATGACATAGAAAGGAAATAATGTCACCAGCAAGATCAGCATCATACTTTTCTGGATCTTCTGCTTCATTATTCTCCTCCCACACGATAACCTACTCCGCGTACCGTCTGGATCAGATCACCCTTTTCCCCCAGCTTCTGCCGGAGCGTACGCACATGGACATCCACGGTTCTTGTCTCACCGTCAAAATCATATCCCCAGATCTCAGTCAGAAGCTGGTCGCGTGTCAGGACGATTCCCTTATTCAACATCAGCTTTTCAAGCAGTTCAAACTCCTTTAATGTGAGAGCTACTTCCTTTCCATTCACCGTAACGTCATGCTTTTTGATATTCATGCAGACTCCGGAAAGCTCAATCTGTGATTTTTCTTCCGTCTTTCTGCTTCTTCTCAGGACTGCCTTGATCCTGGATACAAGCTCCATCATCCCGAATGGTTTCGTCACGTAATCATCCGCTCCCGAATCCAGTCCGATCACCTTGTCATACTCCGAACCTTTCGCAGTCACCATGATCACAGGAATATCCTTTGTCTTTGAAGAAGATTTCAGCTTCTTTAAAAGCACCATTCCATCATCCCCGGGTAGCATAATATCCAGCAGGATCAGCTCCGGTGTATCAAATGCCAAAGCTTCCATAAAAGCAGCTCCGTCCGCAAATCCTTTTGCTTTGAGTCCGGTCGTCTCCAAAGTATAAATTACCAGCTCTCTGATATTATCATCGTCTTCCACGCAATAAATCATCTCAGTACTCTCCTTTAGCTTTCATGCAGTGCAGCACTGTCCTTATGAACACCTGTAATAGAAAATTCCACCCACTCTGCAATATTCGTGGCATGATCTCCGATCCGCTCCAGATATTTTGTCACCATGATCAGATCAAAGATCCGGTTTCCCTGTTCTCCATGCTCTGCTTTGATATAGGCAATCATCTTATCGCGGATCTCATCAAAATACGCATCAATCTTATCATCCGAAGCCATCACTTTCCTTGCAAGCTCCAGATCTTTTTCCACATATGCCACTACACTGTCCCTGACCATCGTACTGACTCCGGTTGCCATTGCACCGATCAAATCAATCTCCTGTGCCACATTCTCATATTTTGCAGAAATAATGATCTCTGCGATATCGGAAGTCTGATCCCCGATCCGCTCCATATCTGTGATCATTTTCAGTGCCGCAGAAATTCTTCTTAAATCTTTTGCCACCGGCTGCTGCTGGAGCAGAAGCTTCAGACACAGACGCTCAATCTCTTTCTCCATCTGATCGATCTCTTCATCTTCAGCTACTACGATCCTTGCCTGTCCGGCACTTCCCTCTTTCAGTGCCTGGGTTACCTTTGAAATTGCAATCTCACATAATTCTCCCATATGGATAAGCTGTTCATCCAGATGATGCAACTGCTGATCAAATCTATTACGCATAATTTAACCGAACCTCCCTGTGATATAATCCTCTGTCTTTTTATTCGCCGGAACGGAGAATAAAGTCTCTGTATTATTATATTCAATGACTTCTCCCAGAAGGAAAAACGCCGTATTGTCAGAGATACGGACTGCCTGCTGCATATTGTGCGTAACCATGACAATAGTATAATCTTTTTTCAGTTCCATCGCAAGGTCTTCAATCTTGGATGTAGAAATCGGATCCAGTGCGGATGTCGGTTCATCCATCAGCAGAACTTCCTGTTCTACCGCCAATGCACGGGCGATACACAGTCTCTGCTGCTGTCCCCCCGACATTCCCAATGCACTCTTTTTCAGACGATCCTTACATTCTTCCCAGATTGCCGCATTTCTCAGTGACTTTTCTACAATATCATCCAGCTTTGCTTTTGACCGGATTCCATGTGTTCTTGGTCCATAAGCAATGTTATCATAAATGCTCATTGGAAATGGATTTGGCTTCTGGAAAACCATTCCTACTCTTTTTCTGAGCAGATTGACATCCATTCCTTTGAAGATATTCTGTCCGTCAAGAAGAATTTCCCCGTTAATACGACATCCCTCCACAAGGTCATTCATACGGTTGATCGACTTTAACAATGTAGATTTACCACATCCGCTAGGGCCGATAAAAGCAGTGATCTTATTCGCCTCGATTTCGAGATTCACATTCTTGAGGGCTTTAAAATCACCATAATATAAATCCAGATTTTTGATACTTAACTTCGACATTCTTTTTTCCTCTCTATTTCTTCATCAGCCGCTTTGCGATCATGCCCGATAAAGTATTGATCACGACAACCAGGATCAGCAGGATCACTGCCGTTGCATACGCCTGGTTCATATACAGACCTTCACTGGAAAGCATATACATATGCACTGCCAGCGTACGACCCGACCCAAACGCATTTTTCGGAATCTGTGCTACCGTTCCCGCCGTATAGATCAAGGCTGCTGTCTCTCCCACGATCCTTCCGATGGCAAGGATAACACCTGCCAAGATTCCCGGAACTGCACTTGGAAGTACGATCTTAAATACCGTCCTCAGCTTGCCTGCTCCCAGTCCGAAACTTCCTTCCCGGTAGGAGTCCGGAACCGATTTTAAAGCTTCTTCCGTTGTTCTCATAATTAATGGAAGAATCATAATGGATAAGGTAAACGCTCCTGCCAGGATTGAAAATCCCCAGTGCAGTGCATTCACAAAGAACAACATACCGAACAGGCCATATACGATTGACGGGATTCCCGACAGAGTTTCCGTTGTCAGACGGATCACGTCAATAAATTTGTTTCCTCTTCCTGCATATTCCACCAGAAAAACGGCTGAGAAGATTCCAAACGGAACTGCAATAAGCAAGGAAAGCAGGGTCATCACTACCGTATTAACCAACGCCGGAATAACCGAAGCGTTCTCCGATGTATAATGTAACGAGAACAGGGACGGTTTCATATACGGCAGACCGTTGACCAGAATATAGATAATCAGAAAGATCAGCACTGCAAATGTCACCAAGGCTGCCAGCATGACCAGAAGCATTAGAACGAATGATCCCGGATGCTTCAGGTACGAACGCATCTTGTCGCGTGCTGGCAAACGGTTCACAGCATTCTCATTCATGTTCACCCCTCCTCTTCAACAATGCCACACTAAAGTTAATAATCAGGATAAAGACAAATAAGACAACCCCGGTAGCAATCAGTGCTTCTCTGTGCAATCCGGTTGCATAGCCCATTTCAATGACGATATTTCCGGTCAGTGTACGCATTCCCAAAAGCATATTTGAAACCAGTCTCGGCTGATTTCCAACAATCATGATCACCGCCATCGTCTCTCCGATCGCACGTCCGATTCCCAGCACAATTCCTGCGATCACTCCTGATTTTGCAGCCGGGATGATCACGGTAAAAATACTTCTCTCATGCGTTGCTCCCAGAGCCAATGCACCTTCATAATACTGCTCCGGTACAGCCCGCATGGCACTTTCTGTTGTTCCGATGATCGTTGGAAGGATCATCATGCCTAGTATGATCGAAGTTGTCAGCACGCCTTTTCCATCCCCTGATTTCTCTACCAGTCCCATCACTTTCATCCATTTTCCAAAATCGCGGATCATCGGAACTATTACGACCAGTCCGAAAAAACCGTAGACAACCGATGGGATTCCTGCCAGTAACTCTGTTGCCGCTTTCAGTGGTTTATAAATTTTCTTTGGACAATACATTGCCATAAATACCGAGGTAAGGATTCCGATCGGAACTCCGAAAATGATCGCTCCCGCTGTCACGTAAATACTTCCGATGATCATCGGAAAAATTCCGAACAGCTTATTTCCCGGACGCCAGATATCTCCGGTGATAAATTTTACAAATCCAATTTCTCTGATCGCAGGGATTCCATTTGCAAAAAGAAAGATGCAAATAAGAGCTACCGCCAACACCGAAGTACAGGCGGCAATAAAGAAGACTCCCTGCATGACCTTCTCAGTCACTGCTTTTGATTTCATTCTTTTTTCCTCTTAATCTGTCAAGATCGTATCAAATTACTTTCTTTGTCAATTATTTTGTAATCTCATCCCATGTAGATACATTTCCCACATAAATATCTTTTACCTGATCGGCTGACAGCTCATCCAGCGGATTTGCATTGTTTACGATTACTGCGATTCCGTCTGTGGCAATCACTGTAGGCTCAAGCTCTGCTGCTTCTTCCTCTTTCAGTTCTCTGGATGCCATACCGATATCGTAACTTCCCTCAATCGTAGAAGTCATACCTGTTGTAGAATCGGATGTCTGAAGCTCGATACTTGCATTCGGGTTGACAGCTTTGTAAGCCTCGATCAGTTTCTCCATCAGAGGGGATACAGAAGAAGAACCACCAACTACACAGCTTCCTGAAGGCTTTGTTCCTGCATAATCTTTTACATCTGCAACAGCAATATACTTCTCATCTGCTACTACTTTCTGTCCTTCTGTACTCATGATAAAGCTCATAAAGTCTTTTGCAACTTCGTTATTAAGATCTTTCTTTACTGCGATATTAAACGGTCTGGATACTTTGTATGAACCGTTCTCGATATTCTCTGCAGTTGCTTCTGCTCCGTCAATTTTCAGTGCTTTTACACTGTCATTCAGAGAACCAAGTGACACATAACCGATCGCATACTCATTGTCTGCAACTGTTGTCAGCATAACAGAAGTATTATTTGTAATCTGTGCATCTGTTGTTGTCATGTCAACTTTTGTTCCGTCATCCTGCTTCTCTTCAATTCCGAACAACTCAATGAAGGCTCCTCTTGTACCTGAACCATCCTCACGGGAAACGATCGTAACATCACTTGTCTCATCCCAGTCGGAAGTTGCATCTGACTGATTTGCATCTGCACCTTTTGTATCTGTGCCATTGCTACTTCCACATCCAACTGCTGTTACTGCTACCATACTTACCATCATTACCGCTGCGGCAATTTTTTTCATTTTCATTTTTTAATCTCCTTTTTCATATCGGACTCTTTTCGTCCCAATCTCTTTTCTGGTCTTTGGGTACTTTTTCATTTTCCCCCTGACCACGATATTTATGATAAAAGACGATTGTTAAATGTAAAATCGGGCGATTGTTAAATCTGAGTAAAGCATGACAGACACGCTCCAGCCTTTCAAAAGCAAAGCATGACAGACACGATTCAACTTTTCAAAAAGTAAGAAAGACCGCAGATATGGACTCTTCTCTGCTATACATCCTCTTTCCCGGACATCCGGTAAAGGAAGTACTATCACTCCACATCTGCGGTCTTTTTTAAACTCTTTATTTATCTGCCCTGCCACAACAGGGAATTTTTTTATTCGTCTTTGCCGTCACTCTGAAACTTGTCATTCAACCGTAACAGACTTTGCGAGATTTCTCGGCTTATCAACGTCCAGTCCTTTTGCCACACTGACGTAATAACCCATTAACTGCAACGGTACGATTGCAAGACTGGTTGCAAAGAATGATTCGGTCTGCGGTACATAAACTGCGAAATCTGCCGTATCTTCAATATTATAATTTCCATAGGTCGTCAGCCCCATCAGATAAGCTCCACGGCTCTTGACCTCCACCATATTGCTGATCGTCTTTTCAAAAAGAGCTGCCTGCGTCGCAACACCGACTACCAGGATACCATCCTCGATCAGACTGATCGTTCCATGCTTCAGCTCTCCTGCTGCGTAAGCCTCCGAATGAATATAACTGATCTCCTTCATCTTCAGGCTGCCTTCCATACTGATGGCATAATCAATTCCTCTTCCGATAAAGAAAACATCCTTTGCATTTGCATACTTGCTTGCGAACCACTGGATACGCTCCTTGTCATCCAACGTCTTCTGTATCTTCTCAGGGAGTGTGCCAAGTTCTTCGATCAGGGCTGCATACCGTTCCTCCGAGATCACATCCTTCACCTTTGCCGCCTGGATCGCCAGCAGATACATTGCGATCAACTGGGTACTGTATGCCTTTGTCGTGGCAACCGAAATCTCAGGGCCTGCATAAGTATAAAGAATATAATCACTTTCTCTCGCAATGCTGGAACCCACTACGTTCACGATACCAAGTACCGGAATCTTGCGTTCTTTCGCAAGGCGGAGTGCTGCAAGGCTGTCTGCCGTCTCGCCGGACTGAGAGACGATCACAACCAGTGAATTTTTCACAAGCTTTGGATTCCGGTAACGAAATTCTGATGCAAGATCAACTTCTACCGGAATATCTGCCAGTTCTTCAATCACATATTTTCCTACCATGCCAACATGATAAGCAGAACCACACGCGACAATATAGATTCTCTCTATCTCCTGCAGCTTTTCATCGGTAAGTCCGGTTTCGGAAAGATCAATCTTTCCATCCTTCACATATGCACCAATCGTATCACGGACTGCTCTCGGCTGCTCATGGATCTCTTTCAGCATAAAATGCTCATATCCGCCCTTTTCTGCCGACTCCGCATCCCACTTGATCTCAACCTGTTCCTTCTGGATCTCTTCTCTGTCGATATTATAAAAATGGATCTCATCCTGAGAAAGCTCCGCAATCTCATGGTTTCCGATATAGTATACATTCCTTGTCTTATCAAGAATTGCCGGGACATCCGATGCGATGAGACATCCGGTCTGACTCTTTCCAATAATCAACGGACTGTCTTTTCTTGCTGCAAATATCTTCCCCGGATGATCATGGAACATAATCCCAAAAGCATAAGATCCTCTGATACGCAGCATTGCTCTGGAAATCGCCTCCAGCGGAGTCCCTGTCTTCCTATAATAATAATCGACCAGCTTCACCGCAATCTCCGTATCAGTCTGGGAATAAAATGCATATCCCGATTTAATCAGCTTATCTTTTAATTCCTGATAATTTTCAATAATACCATTATGAACAAGTACCACCGACTTGTCATCCGTGCAATGCGGATGTGCATTGTTCTCTGATGGTTCTCCGTGCGTTGCCCAGCGAGTATGGCCGATACCACACGTTCCCGGTACTGCACGACCATCATTCGTCTTTTCAGATAAAATTTTCAGGCGACCCTTTGCTTTGACTACAGTTATATCTCCTGTATCCTCGTTGCGAATGGCAATTCCTGCGGAGTCATATCCGCGGTATTCCAGCTTCGACAACCCTGCAAGCAAAATTGGTGCCGCCTGTTCTGTTCCTACATATCCAACTATTCCACACATCTTGAGAATCCTCCTCTATAATAAATTAAGATTAAAGATTCCCCCCTGATTCCCTGTCTCAATCCATAAAACTAACTATTTAAATGATACCAGGGTCAAAAGGTCTGACACCACGTGTGCTCGCACACTAGTGGTAGAATGACCTTGTGACCCGCCCCAATATGAGCATAAAAGTGGG
>JABLTS010003037.1_pt1 | contig 23048 bp, 19 predicted proteins | sample 7160081 | NCBI WGS metagenome assembly JABLTS01 (sample SAMN14651231, study PRJNA627086) | human gut metagenome | isolation source: feces | host: Homo sapiens | reverse complement strand
GTCTCGATAATCTGAGTGCGCTCGGCAATCTTCTTGATGATATTGATGTTGCGGGCAGTCAACTTCTTGCCTTCCTCGTCACCGAAGATGTCAATCATGTTTTCTACATTCTTAGCCAACTGACTCTGATAGTGAGTAGCCACAGGGATGATGTGGTTCATGCTTAAGTCGCCCATTACACGAGCCTCAATCTGAATCTTCTTGGTGTAGGTCTCCCATTTCACCTCGTTACGGGCTTCCAGCTCGTTCTTCTTCATGACACCCATATCCTCGAACATCTTGATAGACGCAGGGTCGAGATAACGCTCGAAAATCTTTGGACAGCTCTTCTCGCAGTCCAGACCACGCTTGGCAGCTTCCTCTACCCATTCATCTGAGTAACCATTGCCGTCGAAACGGATAGGCTTGCAGGTCTTCAAATCCTGACGAACGATATCGATGATGGCAGAAGTCTTGTCCTCACCCTTGGCAATCAACTCATCCACACGCTTCTTGAAGTCGGTCAAAGCCTCGGCTACAGCGGTGTTCAATACGATCATTGCAGATGCACAGTTAGCCTCAGAACCTACGGCACGGAATTCGAAACGGTTACCGGTGAAGGCGAATGGTGATGTACGGTTACGGTCGGTGTTATCAATCATCAACTCTGGAATCTCAGGGATATCCAACTTCATACCCTGCTTGCCAGCCACGGTGAAGAGATCCTTCTTGTCGGCTTTCTCAATGTGCTCGAGAAGGTCGGTCAACTGCTTGCCGAGGAATGAAGAGATGATTGCTGGAGGTGCCTCGTTGGCGCCCAGACGATGAGCATTGGTAGCGCTCATGATAGAAGCCTTGAGCAAACCATTGTGCTTATATACACCCATCAAGGTCTCTGTGATGAAGACTACGAAACGGAGGTTGTCCTCTGGTGTCTTGCCAGGACCATGGAGCAGAATGCCAGTATCAGTAGCGAGACTCCAGTTGTTGTGCTTACCGGAACCGTTGATGCCTGCGAATGGCTTCTCATGGAGAAGTACGCGGAAACCGTGATGGCGAGCCACCTTCTTCATCAAGCTCATCAGGAGCATGTTGTGGTCAACGGCAAGGTTGGTCTCCTCGAAGATAGGTGCCAACTCAAACTGGTTTGGTGCTACCTCATTATGGCGGGTCTTGCAAGGAATACCGAGCTCAAGAGCCTGGATTTCCAAATCCTTCATGAATGCCTGAACACGCTCAGGGATGGCGCCGAAGTAGTGGTCGTCCATCTGCTGGTTCTTTGCAGAATCGTGACCCATTAGGGTGCGACCTGTCAGCATCAGGTCAGGACGTGCAGCATACAAGCTTTCATCTACCAGGAAGTACTCCTGCTCCCAACCGAGATTGGAAATAACTTTCTTGACATCAGGGTTGAAGTAGTGGCAAACCTCTGTAGCTGCTACGTTTACAGCGTGCAATGAACGGAGCAATGGAGCTTTATAGTCGAGTGCCTCACCTGTGTAAGAGATGAAGACAGTAGGGATACAGAGTGTATCGTCGATGATGAATACAGGAGATGTTGGATCCCATGCAGAATAACCGCGAGCCTCGAAGGTTGAGCGGATACCGCCAGATGGGAAAGATGAAGCATCTGGCTCCTGCTGAACGAGCAACTTACCTGAAAATTCCTCGATCATACCACCCTTGCCATCATGTTCGATGAAGGCATCGTGCTTCTCGGCAGTACCTTCTGTCAATGGCTGAAACCAGTGGGTGTAGTGGGTTACGCCATTCTCGTCAGCCCACTGCTTGATGCCTTTGGCTACGGCGTTGGCGATATTACGGTCGAGACGTGCTCCGTTGTCGATGACATCTACCAGTTTCTCATAGACATCGGCAGGGAGATACTTGTACATCTTCTGTCGGTTGAATACCTTCTTTCCGAAGAATTCACTTGGTCGCTCGCTAGGAGCGGTTACCTCAACAGGCTTTCTCTTGGAAGCCTCTGAAACAGCTTCAAATCTTAAGTTGCTCATACCTTATATAATTTAAAATTTCTGATTTTCAATGTTTTTATAATCTGTTGGAACGTTTATTTTCCCAGCCATTTGGTGATTCTCTCCATAGCCTCCTTGCAGTCTTCGTGCTCACCGAAGGCGGTAAGACGGATGTAGCCTTCGCCCGAAGGACCGAAGCCGACACCAGGGGTGCAGACTACGCTTGCGCCATAGAGCATTTCCTCGAAGAACTTCCAGCTTGGTGTATCGTTAGGAGTCTTCACCCAGAGATATGGAGCATTCTCGCCACCATATACTCTCAGTCCGAGTTTCTGAAGTTCCGCTCTCATAAAGTGGGCGTTCTCCATATAGTAATTGATGGTTGCCTTCACCTGCTCCTTACCCTCAGGGGTGTAGATGGCTTCGGCAGCACGCTGGCTGATATAGCTGGTTCCATTAAACTTGGTGCACTGGCGGCGGTCCCAGATAGGATTCAATGCCACTTCCTCACCGGTCAAAGTCTTGGCCTTCAATTCCTTTGGAACGATGGTGTATCCACAGCGTACACCGGTGAAACCGGCAGTCTTGGAATAACTGTGGAATTCTATCGCCACCTTTCTGGCTCCACGAATCTCGTAGATAGAATGAGGAATTTCCGGGTCGGTGATGTATGCCTCGTAGGCTGCATCGTATAGGATGATGCTCTCGTTCTTGATAGCGTAGTTCACCCATTTTCTGAGTTCTTCCTTCGAGATGACCGTACCTGTTGGGTTATTTGGATAACAGAGATAAATCATATCCACACGGTGGTCTGGAATCTGAGGGATGAAGTCGTCGCTCTCATCACATGGCATGTAGGTTACGTTGCTCCACTTGCCGTTCTCAAAGACTCCCGCTCTGCCAATCATCACGTTAGAGTCGATATATACAGGATAAATCGGGTCGGTGACACCGATGTTGTTATCCCATCTCAAAATCTCCTGGATATTTCCAGTGTCGCTCTTGGCTCCGTCGTTTACGAACACCTCGTTGGCATCCAGATGAATGCCGCGAGGCAGGAAGTCGTTCTTGATGATAGCCTCACGGAGGAAGTCGTAGCCTCGCTCCGGACCGTAGCCTCGGAAGGAAGCCTGTACGGCCATCTCATCCACTGCCTTGTGCATCGCCTCGATGACGGCAGGGCAGAGGGGCTGGGTTACATCACCGATGCCCAGACTGATAACTCGTTGTTTCGGGTGGGCAATCTTGTAAGCGTTTACCTTCTTTGCGATGTCGGCAAACAAGTAATTGCTAGCCAACTTCAGGAAATGTTCATTAACTAATGCCATATTTTTGTTCTCCTTTATTGCGGTCTTTTTATCAACCTTTGTTATTTAAGTTTGCTCTTAATTTATAATTCAATTTCTCCTTCGAAGACGAAGGCGGCAGGTCCCGTCATATAAACATGGTCGTCTGCCTCGCTGTATTCTATTTCCAGCGTTCCGCCATCCATTACGATACTGCTCTTTCTACCGGCACGCTTGGTCTGGGCTGCGGCTACAGCTGTGGCACAGGCTCCTGTTCCGCAAGCCATTGTTATTCCGCTTCCCCTTTCCCAAACTCGTGTCCTTATAATGTCAGTGTCTGTAATTTGTGCGAACTCGATATTGCATCGTTGAGGAAAGGCTTCGTCTCTTTCTAGAATCTTGCCATAGTGGGCGATGTCGATGGTGTCGATATCATCCACAAAGGTTACGAAATGCGGATTGCCCATGCAGACGTAGGTGCCTTCGAAGATTCTGCCATCGGCTTCGAGTACCGAAGGACCTCTGAATTGCTGTGGATTTTCCAGTCTCGGCTTCAGCATATCTACTGTTACTGAATCCACAACCTTCTTATTATCCTGAAGAAGATGCAATTTCAATATCTTGATGCCCGATAGCGTCTCCAGTCGGATCGTTTCCTTTCGGGTCAATCCTTTTTCATAAAGATACTTTCCGATGCATCGGCTTGCATTGCCGCACATCATCGCTTCTGAACCATCGGCATTGAAGATGCGCATCGAATAGTCGGCTCTTCTGCCATCCTGTGGCTTTCCGATGAGAACCAGTCCGTCGCTTCCGATGCCTGTATGATAAGCACTCCAAGCTATGGCTGCCTTTTCGGGGTCTGGGATGTTGTACAGCTGGGTATCTACATAGATGTAGTCATTGCCCGCCCCATGCATCTTGGTGAAATGAACTGTTTCTTTCATATTGCGTTGTCCTTTAAGTTTGAATACTCTTCTTTTATCTCTCACGTCTTGCCTCTTGTGAGGCTTGACTTTTTGATAGTCTTTCGAATGTTTTCGATGACTATTTGTTTGATTTCGGTTGCAAAGGTACGACTTTTTGTTGAAATAGGCAAGAAAAAACATACAAGAAATGAAGATAAATTTTAGTCTTCTTTCAATTTGTAATGAAGAAAGGCTGGATTACTTGCAAATTGTAAGGAGAATACGATATGACTGGATAAATTTAAAATAATCGTGAAAGAGTAGTAACGAAATGTTTTTGATTGCTTTAAAATGCTGATAAAATGTATTAATTTTGCAGCCGAAAACGAACATAATGTAAAGAATGACTTGGTTTGAGTGACATTCGAAGATGGTCCGTTTTCAATAGAGACAATCAATAAAGGTATTACACATTATTAATTATTAAAGGATTATGAAGAAGATTGAGGCAATTATCCGCAAGTCTAGATTCGAGGATGTCAAGAAGGCACTTTTGGCTGCCGACATCGAGTGGTTCTCTTATTATAATGTAAGAGGTGAGGGAAAGATGCGCCAGGCTCGCATTTATCGTGGTGTGATGTACGATACCAGCAGCATCGAACGTGTACTTTTGAATATTGTGGTTCGTGATAAGAATGTGGAGCCAACCATCGCTGCCATCCAGGGAGCTGCACAGACTGGCGAAGTGGGAGATGGCAGAATCTTCGTGATTCCTGTACTGGATACCGTCAGAATCAGAACCGGCGAACGAGGTGATATCGCATTGTATAATGCTGAGAAAGAGGAGTAGAGATACTTTTATATAATATTGTATTCTAATTTAACTATAAGATATATATATGAGCAGTTTATTGTTGACAACTCTTGATACGGGTAACACAGCGTGGATGATCATGGCAACCATCTTGGTGCTTTTGATGTCAATCCCAGGTATTGCACTTTTTTACGGTGGTTTGGTGCGCCAGAAGAATATCCTCAGCATCCTGATGCAGACGGTATTCATCGTGGCAGTAGTCAGTTTGATATGGGTGGCCTTCGGATATTCCTGGGCTTTCTCTACAGAATATGCGGATAGCGGCAACTCTTTGGCTTGCATCATCGGAGGTTTCGATAAGTGCTTCCTCCACGGCATTGGTTTGGATGCCATCATGCCAACGGGTATTCCAGAGCTCACTTTCGTGATGTTCCAGTGCATGTTTGCCCTCATCACTCCTGCCCTGATTCTCGGTGCATTCGCCGAGCGTGTCAAGTTCAGCGGTTATGTACTTTTCACCGTTCTCTGGGTCATCATCGCCTATCTCCCTATGGCTCACTGGGTATGGGGCGGCGGTTTCCTGCAGCAGATGGGAGCCATCGACTTTGCGGGTGGTACCGTAGTACATATCAATGCCGGTGTAGCCGCTTTGGTCATGGCACTCTGTGTAGGCAAGCGTGATGATTACCGTGCGGGTCATCCTATCACACCTCACAACATCACCTTCGTGTTCATGGGTATGTCATTCCTCTGGCTGGGATGGTTCGGCTTCAATGCCGGTAGCGGATTGGCAGCTGATGGTCTGGCAGCCAATGCCTTCCTGGTAACTCATATCGCAACAGCTGCAGCTGCCACCACCTGGATGCTCATCGACTGGATTGTCAACAAGAAGCCAACCACGGTGGGTGCTTGTACAGGTGCCGTAGCCGGATTGGTAGCCATCACTCCTGCAGCAGGTAGTACGGATATTTTAGGTGCCTTCTGCATCGGTATCATTTCCACCATCGTCTGCTTCTTCATGGTAGCCGTAGTGAAGGAGAAGTTCAAGTATGATGATGCCCTCGATGCCTTTGGTGTGCATGGTATGGGCGGTATCCTGGGATCTGTCCTCACCGGTGTCTTCGCTACAAGATACGTAACTGGAGCCGAGGGTGTGCAGGGTGCTCTCTATGGCGACTGGCATCAGCTTTGGATTCAGGTGGTAGCCACCGTGGTGAGCATCATCTACAGCATCGTAGTTACCTATATTATCTTCAAGGTGGTAGATAAGACAGTAGGTGTACGTGTTGACAAGCGAGTAGAGGAGGAAGGTCTCGACATCTACGAGCATGGTGAGAGTGCTTATAGCAACTAAGATAGAGAATGAATATATGTATAACACCTTGACTGTATGTTTTGTATGGTCAAGGTGTTTTCTATTATAATAATGTGTAAACCTGATTTTGCCTAAATTCTTCTTGTTATTTTATCATTTGCCTGCTTTTTTATGTTAAATCTTATAAACACTTAGTTACAGAATCAATTCTTTTTGTTATATTTGTCAACAAATCAAAGAGCTGACAATTATGACTAATGACTTATTTCCTATAAGATTGCGGGAAGCACGCCTGATGATGGGACTCAGTATGGATAAACTCGTAGAGCGAACCAACGGAGCTATCACCAAGCAGAGTATATCCCGTTATGAGAAAGGCATCATGCGCCCTAAGCGTGATGCCCTGCAAGCCATAGCCAAAGCCCTCAATATCAGCGAGGCATATTTCGATGGTACCAATATCAAGATAGATGTTCCGATGCTCCGCACCACCTCCAATGGGAAGGTATCCGAAGACGAGTTGCAAGCCCTGGAAGCAAAACTCTCGTTTTGGGCAGAGCAGTATCTTGCCAAGGAGAAAGAAGCGGGTTTTCCTACTCAGTTCAAGAATCCGATAAAAGGTACCAAGGTATCAACGCTGGAAGATGCCATCCAGGCATCCAGTCTTCTTCGTGAAAAGTGGCATTGCGGTGATGGTCCCATCGCCAGCATCCTGAGACTCTTGGAAAGAAAAGGCATCATGATCCTAGCTGCAACTCTCCCAGAGTATGTCTTCGGAATGAGTACCTGGGCAGATAAGAAGCATCCGCTGATGATTCTCGATATCAATCCGGAAAAGAGTAGTGTGGAGAAACTTCGTTTTACGGCAGCTCATGAGTTAGCCCATCTTCTTCTCCTCTTCCCGGAAGACAGTCCGTTGAAACTGGAGAAGCGCTGTGATCTCTTTGCCAGTTTCTTCCTTCTTCCTAAGTTGACACTTATTGAAGAGTTGGGTTCCAAGAAACGTGAGAAGATTACGCTGGAAGAGATGATAGACATCAAGGAGCTATATGGCGCCTCTCTCGCCGCTTCCATCATTGCCGCCAGAGATTACGGCATTATCACCACCGAGTATAAACGTGCATGGTATGCCGAGCATATAGAGCCTAATCCACGAGAAATCGGTAATGGCCACTATGCATTTCCTGAGACATTGGGAAGGGAGAAGAGAGTCAACTCAATCATTAAAAGTATGGAGGAATAGAATATGCAGAATGAAAGTCAAAATATAGAATATAAGGAATCATGGCGTGATGAATATCTGAAATGGATATGTGGTTTCGCCAATGCCCAAGGTGGGCGCATTTATATCGGTGTAAACGACCAGAAAGAGGTAATCGGTTTATCTGATGCCAAACGGTTGTTGGAAGATATTCCTAACAAGATAGTTAATTATCTGGGCATCGTAGAAGATGTAAACCTTCTTATGGAAGGTGATAAAGAGTACATAGAGATTGTGGTCTCACCAAGTAATATGCCGATAGCCTACAAAGGCACGTATCATTATCGTAGTGGTTCTACCAAGCAAGAACTCAAAGGACTTGCTTTGCAGCAATTTATTATGGAGAAGATGGGACATTCATGGGATGATATTCCTGTTTATGGTGCTACTCTTGATGACATAGACCGCAATGCGATTGACTATTTTTTGCAATGTAGTATCAAGGCAGGTCGTATGGATGAATCAGAGGCCAATTCGTCGACCGAAGATGTATTGCGTAATCTTGGCTTGTTTACCAGGGAAGGTGAATTGAAAAATGCTGCCATCTTGCTTTTCGGAAAGCATGTTGGTCAGTTCTTCCCATCTGCGGTATTCAAGATAGGACGTTTTCATACAGATGAGAGCGATTTGATTATTCAGGATGTGATAGAAGGTAACCTGATTCAGATGGCTAGTAGGGTGATGGAAGTACTCCGAACCAAGTATCTGCTTTCGCCTATTCACTACGAGGGATTACAGCGCATAGAGCAGCTGGAGATTCCTGATAAAGCATTACGAGAGTTGATATACAATGCCATTTCGCATAAGGCTTATACTGGCCCTGCCATCCAAATGCGTATCTACGACCGCAGTATAGAATTGTGGAATTATGGATTGTTGCCGAAAGAGTTGACTCCGGCAGCCTTATTGCAGAAGCATTCTTCTTATCCTCGTAATCACAATATTGCTAATGTTTTTTACAAAGCAGGCTTTGTGGAGTCATGGGGACGTGGTTTCAAGAAGATTGCCGAGGAGTTTGAACGTGCCAGCTTGCCATTGCCAACGATAGAAGAAAATGGAGGTGGCGTGATGGCGATAATTCAACGAAAGACGGTAGATGAAGTTATCGCAGCGCGTGACGGGAATGTCGGTAATATGTCGGTAACAAATGTCGGTAATGTGTCGGTAAGGAAACTGTCTGGTCGTCAGCGAAATATCATTTCTATGATTGAGGAAAATCCTTTTGTAACAGCTAAGGAAATGTCGGTAACAATGTCGGTAACGAAACGTACCATAGAACGTAATTTGTCTGTGTTGCAAAAAGCGAGAATAATAAGACATGAAGGAAGAGTGAATGCCGGTGTTTGGGTGATACTCGAACAAGGAAATACTAATTCTTAATAGTGTTAGATATGAAGCAGAATAATAATGAACAAATTGTCTTCGATATGTTCGAAGAGGTTGCAACCGAAAGCATCGCTGAGGCTCGGAATGCATACACCTATGAAGAAATTGATGGGTGCTATCAGGAGGCGAAAGAGATTGCTGATAAGGCAAGGAACCATCTGAGAGAAATTTTATGATAAGCAAAAAATATATTTATAAAACGAACATTTTTTTTAATATGAGAATTCTTTTAAAAACTTCAGCCAATACTACACCAGTTCCTTTTGATTATCAACAGAAACTGGTTGGTACTATTCATAAATGGATTGGAAACAATTCTATTCATGATACGATTTCATTGTATTCTTTCTCTTGGTTAAATGGAGGAAGGAAAGTGGAGGATGCACTTCAGTTTTCACAGGGTGCAACGATGTTTATTAGCTTTTATGATGAAAGTATCATTAAGGTTATCATCAGAACAATTCTTGAAGATCCTGAGATGTTTTGTGGTATGTTTGTAACTGACATAACTATTGGTGCTGAACCTCAATTTTCAGAGCGGGATTTGTATTATTGTGCTAGTCCGATTTTTATAAAGAGAAAATTGGATGATGGAAGTATTAAACAGTATAATTTCAATCATGCACAGGCAAACCAATATCTTAAGGATACTCTTTTGTCAAAGATGAAAAAGGCAGGATTGGAAGAAGATGAAACGTTGGATATTTGTTTTGATCTTTCTTACACCAAAAAGAAGTTGAAGTTGGTTCGTTATCATGGTATTGGCAATAAGGCAAGTCTTTGCCCGGTTGTCATCAAAGGTAAGCCTGAGACGAAACAATTTATATGGAATGTTGGTGTAGGCAACTGTACGGGTATCGGATTTGGAGCAATTTACTAATTATTAAAGGATTTGATTATGTATGTCGTAACATATAAAGGGCAGTTTGGTTTCATTAAACCATGGACCGCTGTTCGTGATGGAGAAACATTCAGTCAGCAGTTTCTTACACCTTCAATAATAGAAGGCATAGAGAAAAAACTGTTTCCTGAACTATTGGACGTTCCAGGAATCCATAAAATTTTGAGGCACAAATTGAAGTATGATTCCCTGGATTCTCAACAGGAAGTGATACAAACAAGAGGTTGGGAGTATAAAAACAGAACATTCATTAGAAATCGTTCTGTATTGAAGCGTTCTGTTCTTTTGCATCCGGTTTTATGTATTGCTTTTGAAAACGAAGAAGATGCTATTATTGCATCGAAGCAACATGTATGTGTATGCAGAAATGAAGATATACTCTTGCCTGAATCAGAAATCAGAGTGATGGAAGAAGAACAATTCAATCAATTACCTGGTTTTGAATTGCGCTTTGGAAATTCAGAGCAGTCTTTCCTGGTTGGCTATAATCGTTTTAACGATAATCAGCCAATGGTTGGCTGGATAGAGTATAATGGTCAATCTTTACTTTAAACGATGTAACTATATGAATATTCATCAAGAAATATTAGCTAAAAGCGAGCAGAATGGACATGTTTGTTTGTATCAGCATCTTAAGAATGTTGCTGATACCGCCCGTGTAATGGCTAAACATTTAGGATTTGATGAACAGATTGCGGTAGATGGAGCTTTATTGCATGACATCGGAAAGGTAAGTCCAGTGTTCCAGCAATCGCTGATTTCCCCAAACAAGAAGAAGCCTGGCTCTGTTTTTCGCCATGAAATAGCTTCCTTGTTCTTTCTGTCGTTGGTATGTCAGGAACATAGAGATGCTGTGATAGATATGATAGTAGCTCATCATAAATCTATGTATAGGGATGTTCGGGATTTGGGTATTTTAGATTTGGATGATACATCAGATTGCTTCAAGGAACATTCAAAGTTATTCTCGGAATGGAGTCATATAGCCATTGATATCCTTGAAAGCCTTGGCATGGAAACCCATGAGATATCTTTGGAAGAGGCAGAAGAAAATTATGAATATGTCATAGACTATTGTGATGGTAGAAAAAAGGGGTGTTCTGAATGGAGAGGGTTGTTGATGGCGGCAGATCACATGGCTTCTGCTATGGAGACTGCATTTGAAATGCCGCTTGATAAACTCTTCATCAAACCTGATTTGTCTTTTTACAATAGGCAAAGTGAACTCTATCCTTTATCATTGATTTCTTCGGATAGTAAGAAGATGCATACGTTGGTAACGGCTCCAACTGGAGCTGGAAAAACTGATTTTTTGTTGAGGCGTTGTCGTGGAAGAGTTTTCTATACATTGCCTTTTCAAGCATCAATTAATGCTATGTATGATAGAATAAAGAATGATTTGAGTAATACTAATGCTCAAGTTCATCTTCTACATGCAGCCTCTAATCTGAAAGTGAAAGACGGTAAGATAGAGGAAAGTATCATGCAGCGTCATGTTGGTGCATCAGTGAAGGTCCTTACTCCACACCAGATGGCCTCTGTAGTTTTTGGTATCAAAGGATATGAGGCCATGGCTATGGATTTAAAAGGTTGTGATGTGATTCTCGATGAGATACACACCTATTCTGATGTTATGCAGTCTATAGTTCTACGCATTATAGAAATTCTTGTTGCGCTGGAGTGTAGGGTACATGTTGGTACGGCAACAATGCCGACAGTATTGTATCAGAAGATACTTCAACTATTGGGTGGAGCTGATGCTGTTTATGAGGTAAAGTTGGATTCTCTGACGCTTCAATCATTTAACAGGCATCAAATCTACAAGCTCGATGATAAAAAAGAATCTTATGATGTGATAGCCTCAGCAATCGAAAGCAATTCTAAAGTTCTCATAGTATGTAATCAAGTAAAAAGAGCACAGAAACTATATGAGTCTATTGAGGAATTATATCCAGAAGTGAAGAAGATGCTTGTGCATAGCAGGTACAAACGAAGCGACAGGGCTAGATTGGAAACAAAGTTGCGTGAAGACTTCAATCAATTAGAAAACGTTCCATGCATTGTAGTTTCCACTCAAGTAGTAGAGGTCAGTCTTGATATCAGCTTTGATATAATGATTACTGAGTGTGCTCCAATTGATGCTCTTACACAGCGTTTTGGACGAATTAATCGCAAGCGTACAAGAGATACCATTGGACACTACAAGCCGATATATGTCATAGCACCATCTGAAGATGATAAAGAAGCTCTTCCTTATAGTCTGGATGTTCTGAAAGATACTTTCAGTGTCCTGCCAGACAGTGGTGACATCATGGAGGAATGTCATGTTCAAGAAATGATAGATAAGGTATATCCAAAGATTGACTTTCAGAATATAGACTTTACTGGTGTGGCGTTCTTGGAAGGAAAATGGGTGTTAAAGGCACTTTGTCATCATCCGAAATCAGCGTTACTGGAAACGCTTGACATCAATTCTGCTGTTTGTATTACAGAAGAAGATAAAGACAGATACTTATGTGCCAATGGATTGGAAAGAATTGAAATGGAAATACCTGTAAGCTATCATTCCATTGCACATAGAAATCTTGATCAGCTCAATAAGGGGTCGCATCCTTTTGTCATTCCGAACAAAGGATATGATGAAGAAAAGGGATTGTTACCCGATTTGTGTAAAATAGAATATTATCAATCGTTTGAAATACTATAAAATATGATAACATCAAATATTGGAAAGATATTCCTGGATGCTTACAATGAAAAATATGGCACCAGCTATGATGCCCGAACTTTCTTTTTGGAGCAGTTCTATCCCTTGTTTTTTGATCAAAACAAGTATATGATGACTGCAGGCAATTCGCCTTTGGAAAATCCAAAGTTAAGTTGGGATGATATGATAAAGGGGAAAAAGTCTTTTGAGACTCCTGAACAAAGAAAGATCCGCTTCGAAAAATTGATTAAGAAAATCGAAGAAAGTGAAGCTGATGCTAGCATTGCACGAGGTTATGCTTCTTTAGATGTTGCCGCAACAACATCTGGTCAAGTAACAGATTTGAAGTTGCCTAATTCTCAGGAAGAAATCTATGCATCGTGGATTGGAGATGCTCTTGGTATTGGTGTTCAGGGAGGTTTTTCGATTCTTTTTAGCAACAAAGAGATTTTACTTGATATTTTTGAAGGTTGGAAGCTCTATCGTACGAGTCTTAATGAGACAACCATGCTTAAAGGAAATCAGATTAATACTTGGAATGGTCAATGGCTGTCCCATTATTATGATCCAAGAGAATATGATGCAGATATGCCTTTGGCGGGATATAGTCCTTACAATACGAATAAGGATGGAATCATCAATATTGATACCCAAACATGGACAAAGATTCTCATTGGTATTTCTAAAAAATATAGAAATGCTCAAATTTTGGGCTACATTTATAGCATAGGACAGACAAATACTACCATAGGTTTTATACCATTTGATTTGAACCAAATACGCCGTCCAATTCATCTTTATGAAAAGATATTTGGGATGAGCGATGGTAGAAATGCAGAGTCTTTATGGGGAACTGCAATTGGATTTAAAACGGCTTGTACTTATGGGGCTATAGGTATTAAAGCTATGGAGCCTAAAGGGCTTAGAGATTATGTATATTCAAAAGGAGATAAAGTGCCGAAACAGCCGAAAACTCCTAAAAATGAAGACGAACAAATTAATTTTAACGTATATAAAATTTGGATATTAGCTATGTTGAATAATGATGAATTATGGGAGAAATCCCAAGAGTTGGCTGAGTTGTTGAACGAAGCCTCTAGTGATAAAGATAAGTCTATCAGTACCAAACGTAAAAATTTGGTTGAGACAATGCTCAATGCAACTAATAAGAAACAGTTCATAGCAGCTGCTGCAGAGGTTGTTTCATTCATTGGTAAGATAGATGAGTTTAAAGGAATCGTGAAGGAGATTCATGGTATGCCAACAGACAATGTACCATACTTCTTAACACTTTTGCGTTTCCAGTATAAGACATTATAATAACAATTAAAAATACAAGATTATGAAAGAGAATTCCTTTATTTATTTGCGAGGTCTCAAGCATGCTGCGTTCACAGTATTCTGTGTAGAAGATGGTCAGAAATCTTATTATGACCCACAGTTCAACGTAAGAGTTCCATTTGCTAGTGGTCAACAGGTTAAGCGTTCTATCCTGGAGCAGCTTAACGATGTTTTAGGTGTTCAACCTTCTCCTACCGAGTTCTTTTTTGATGTTGATAAGAAAGGTGCGCTTAAAGAAGGTGAGGTCCTTTCGTCTTGTGATCCACATTATGTTGACCAGCTTTTAGGTGGCTGGATGAGAACTCCCAAGGGTGGAAAAGAGAAAGCAGTAAAGCGTAGAAGTCCATTTAGTATTTCTGCGATGACCCCTTTGCATCCACTTTTGGCTGCGGTTTCTAAGGAGAACATTTCATTCGATCGTTCAGATAAGCCTAACGTGCATAAAGTTGTTGTGCGCGATGCAAATGGAAATCGTTTAACTGATGAACAGGTTAGTGACTTTTTAGAGGGTAATGATAGAAGTTTGTATCGTAAATGGATTCCAGACAATAGTCGTGCTACAGGTCTCTTTGTATATGATGTAGCTGTTGATTTACGACGTTTGTTCTGCGTTTCAACTAATCAGTTGGAACCAGAGATTGCATCAGATATGGTAGAAAAGTTGAAAGAAGATGGATGGAAGGTAATCACTACTTCTTTTGGTGAATGCTTGTTGATGCCGAAAGAGCAGCGTGAGCAGATTATTCCTGCTATAGCCGATGCTCTGATTGATTGGCATATCACATCCAATCAGGCAAGAACATTCAGTTTAATGGAGACTTTAGCCATTGCTATTAGTGATAATGCTAATACTTTAGCTGCAGCTATTCGTGCCAAACTTGTTGAGGATGGAGAATCTAAACCAAAGGCAAAGCCTATCGTTGACGAAAATGCTGGTGCCAAGACATTTATAACTCTTCCATGTGCAAGTTATGTCGTGACTGAGACGGAAAGCGCAGATGCTTTGGCTAAGGCTAAACAGGAGTTGGTTGATAGAATGATGGCGTTTGATTACGAGAATCAGATTTAATGTAAATGATGAGGCTCCTGGTTTTTACCAGGAGCCTCCTATTGGTTTTTCTCTATGGTCATAACAGGCACTCATTTCAACTATTACCAGCTTTGCCATCGCAAACTATGGCTGTTTGCCAATGGCATCAATATGGAACAAGAGTCAGACTTGGTCTATGAAGGAAAGCTGGTGCATGAATCAAGTTATCCGCAACGTACATCAAAGTATGAGGAAGTGGAGATTGATGGTATCAAAGTGGATTACTATGATGCCAAGAACAAGGTCATCCATGAGATAAAGAAATCTAATAAGGTGGATAAAGCTCATGAGTGGCAGCTCAAATATTACATGTATGTTTTCGAGCAACATGGAATAGATGGCGTGAAGGGCATCTTGGAATATCCTCTTTTGAGAAAGACAAAAGAAGTAATCTTGACAGATGTCGATAGAGATGACATTCAGGTTATATCTAAAGACATTATTAAGATAATCTCTCAAGATGTTTGCCCGTCTAAAGTCAAGAAAGGCATCTGTAAGAATTGTAGTTATTTCGATTTTTGTTATATAAACGAGTTGGAGGAAGAAGAATGAAAAGAAGTTTTTATCTGTTCAATCCAGGCATTATGGAGAGAAGGGACAATACGCTGAAGTTCACGCCTGTTGTCGTGAATGAAGATAATGAAGAAATCAAGCAGCAACCTCGATTTATTCCTATTGAGGATGTTGCGGAACTGTATGCCTTTGGAAGTCTGCGGGCAAATAGTGCTTTGTTCAACTTTCTGGGGCAGAAAGGTATTCCTGTCCACTTCTTCGACTATTATGAGAACTATACTGGAAGCTTCATGCCAAGGGAAAGTCTTCTTTCTGGCAAGGCATTGTTGGCACAAACATCTGCGTACCAAAACAAGAAGAAACGAGTTGAATTGGCTCGAAAATTCATTCAGGGAGCAGCTTGGAATATGGTTATGAACCTCAACTATTATAATCGTAGAGGAAAAGACCTGCAGGATATTATCGATACCATTAAGAGATTGAGTAATACTTTGCCAGATGCAAAGGCTGTTGATGAGATAATGGGAATTGAGGGAAATATTCGGCAAGCCTATTATGCTGCATTTGATATTATTCTCGATGATTTCAACATGGGTTCAAGAACCAAGCAACCGCCGGAGAACGAGGTAAATGCTCTCATTTCTTTTGGCAACATGATGTGCTATACCGAAACTCTCCGAGCTGTTCATCAAACTCAACTCAATCCAACGATAAGCTTTCTGCATACTCCGGGAGAAAGGCGTTTTTCGTTATGTCTGGATATATCCGAGATTTTCAAACCTATTATCGTGGATAGAGTCATCTTCAAGGTACTCAATAAACATGCTTTAAGTACCAGTCATTTTGATAAAAAACTCAACAAATGTCTTTTGAACGAAAAGGGAAAGAAGATTTTTGTAAAGGCTATGGAAGAGCGTTATGATGAGACTTTCCGTCATCGTTCTTTAGGACGTAATGTAAGCTATAAGCATCTTATAAAGTTGGAATGCTATAAACTACTGAAAGATATTTTAGGAATAGAAGAATATAAACCTTTTAAAATGTATTGGTGATATGTATGTGATTATAGTTTATGATGTAGGTGAGAAACGAGTAGGCAAAATGTTGAAGCTTTGCCGCCAGTATTTGTGTTGGATTCAGAACTCAGTTTTGGAGGGAGAATTATCTGAAGCTAAACTTCGGGAATTGCAAATGAAGATGAAAACTATCATTGATGAATCCGAGGATAGTGTCATTGTTTTCACCAATAAAATGGGGTATAATATGAACAAACAGATTCTTGGAAAAGAAAGAATGACTACCGATAATTTCTTATAAAGAGTTGTCGATGTGGTTCTATTTTGCCGTTTCTAGGTTCGGAAAAACCTCCAAAAGTGTTCTTTGACTTATTGAAACCTCCATAAATAGGCCGGTTGTCGTAAGACCGCAGAAAAAATATCTTTAGGCATCGACATTTTTCTGAAGATTTTTTTGTATCTTGTGCACCCACAAACCCATAGATTCTTAGGACATCTACGCCCAAGACTTAACGGGTTCTAATCGCACCTTTATGGAATTGAAATCAAGAGATTTCCGATAGGTTTGCTGCTCTGGATGAGTTCTAATCGCACCTTTATGGAATTGAAATGGCGATTCAATTCGCATTGACGCAAGTTATTTTAGTTCTAATCGCACCTTTATGGAATTGAAATAAGCAATCAGTTATCGAAACTGGCTTAAAGCAAGAGTTCTAATCGCACCTTTATGGAATTGAAATATCGGCAACGGTTCTTCAAAGATTAAGTTTACTGCGTTCTAATCGCACCTTTATGGAATTGAAATAGAAGACCAGCACCAGCAGAGATTGCAGCAGCACCTAGTTCTAATCGCACCTTTATGGAATTGAAATAACATACTTTTGATGATGCTATCAGAAAGACCTTCACGTTCTAATCGCACCTTTATGGAATTGAAATGAGTACCCTAACGGATCTCATGTATTCGTGAAGAAGTTCTAATCGCACCTTTATGGAATTGAAATACATCAAGAAAAAGACTAAGGATTTCAGTTATCCGTTCTAATCGCACCTTTATGGAATTGAAATAGTGTTTATGCGCAATTTGATGATTACGAAAGTGCAAGTTCTAATCGCACCTTTATGGAATTGAAATGCAGGATGCTCTGTGTCGCTGCTGTCTTCAACTTGGCGTTCTAATCGCACCTTTATGGAATTGAAATAGCACTGAGGAGCACAAAGTGAAGCCAGAGAAGCAAAGTTCTAATCGCACCTTTATGGAATTGAAATATAGGAGAAGCTTTATAATTAGCCTGCTCGCTACCAGTTCTAATCGCACCTTTATGGAATTGAAATTAATCACAACATTTAAAATGAGACATTGAAAACAGTTCTAATCGCACCTTTATGGAATTGAAATTAGGTTTTGGTTTGCGAGATTATTTTGATATTTACGTTCTAATCGCACCTTTATGGAATTGAAATGATGGATGATGCAGAAGGAGCGGTCCTTGTCATGGGTTCTAATCGCACCTTTATGGAATTGAAATCCAAGACCAAGGCACAGAGAGCCAAGGAGAAAGCGTTCTAATCGCACCTTTATGGAATTGAAATGGGCGAACCTTTGCGAGTTTCTTATTAATCATTAGTTCTAATCGCACCTTTATGGAATTGAAATAGCAGAAGCCATAGGCAAGGCTGACGATGATCCAGGGTTCTAATCGCACCTTTATGGAATTGAAATGGATCTGAATGCTATCGTGAAGGATCTTGGTCTTAAGGTTCTAATCGCACCTTTATGGAATTGAAATAAGCCAAAATACATTAAAGCGCTGATTGCAAGGAGTTCTAATCGCACCTTTATGGAATTGAAATTGCTGTCTGCATCATCCACCACCCAGGAGGCGCAGTTCTAATCGCACCTTTATGGAATTGAAATATGGCAACGGATGGTGTTCTAAGCTCAATGTGGCGTTCTAATCGCACCTTTATGGAATTGAAATCCGATGTAATAATCGGAACTTGCATTTGAGATCCGTTCTAATCGCACCTTTATGGAATTGAAATTCCATCCATCGCATCCCCTGGTGAAAAATGCGTTATAGTTCTAATCGCACCTTTATGGAATTGAAATCAGCGTTGCCCTTATGCTCATTAGGATGGTGCAAAGGTTCTAATCGCACCTTTATGGAATTGAAATCCTGCTTCTGCAACTGATGATCGAGCGCAGCCTGCTGTTCTAATCGCACCTTTATGGAATTGAAATTCTTATGCGTCTTTGGAGATGAGTAAACAACGAAACGTTCTAATCGCACCTTTATGGAATTGAAATTTTAATATTACAGAACGAGACAGAGCCAACTGCCGGTTCTAATCGCACCTTTATGGAATTGAAATATCGCCAACTTGCCCTTGTCCTTAAAAGGAAAACCGAGTTCTAATCGCACCTTTATGGAATTGAAATTTACGTGATGATTTAGGCAATCTTACTGGTCGTTATGGTTCTAATCGCACCTTTATGGAATTGAAATCTGTTAGACTTTACCTTCACTATACGTACAACAATATGTTCTAATCGCACCTTTATGGAATTGAAATATACTCATCAGGAGGCATCATCAGCACTTGCTGAGTGGTTCTAATCGCACCTTTATGGAATTGAAATAGGATGCTGACAATACAGAGGATACTGGGGTCTAGTTCTAATCGCACCTTTATGGAATTGAAATGATAGCCAAGGAGAAGGAACAGACCGAGAAAATCAACGTTCTAATCGCACCTTTATGGAATTGAAATATAATTGAGGCTGGAAATAATTTTAGAGAAGAAAAGTTCTAATCGCACCTTTATGGAATTGAAATTTTGTAACCTTTGCATGTAATGTAATGCCTACCAGTTCTAATCGCACCTTTATGGAATTGAAATAACAAAGGTGACCATATCGCCCTTTTTGATGCCCGTTCTAATCGTACCTTTATGGAATTGAAATTATACATCACCGATGAACTTAGGTGCTCGGCATCGTTCTAATCGCACCTTTATGGAATTGAAATGCCTAAGAGTGAGAGGATGCGAATGGCGATGTCGGTTCTAATCGCACCTTTATGGAATTGAAATCAAGACGATGTTCAAGAGCATCATCCGTGGTTATGTTCTAATCGCACCTTTATGGAATTGAAATTAAGAGAACAGAGGATTTCCGTGTTGACGATGATCCTCGTTCTAATCGCACCTTTATGGAATTGAAATGATGTTATCAGGAGCTGTTCACGGAATGTCTCTAAGTTCTAATCGCACCTTTATGGAATTGAAATTTTTCATAGAGTCAAATGGCGTACAATAGAAAACAAGTTCTAATCGCACCTTTATGGAATTGAAATTTTCAAGGGTTAAGCAGTCTTCGATGAACTCTTGCATAGTTCTAATCGCACCTTTATGGAATTGAAATCTCAACCATTTCGCCCTCCACCTGGGGATAGTTGGTTCTAATCGCACCTTTGTGGAATTGAAATAACTCAATAGAGATATTCAAGAATCGCTTAGAAGGTTCTAATCGCACCTTTATGGAATTGAAATAGGCGCATCACGGTTAAGCGCATTACTATGACATTAGAGTTCTAATCGCACCTTTATGGAATTGAAATAATTGAGCGGTAGGAAGTACACCATTTAAATAGTCAGTTCTAATCGCACCTTTATGGAATTGAAATTACGAAGGTGACCATATCACCCTTTTTGATACCCGTTCTAATCGCACCTTTATGGAATTGAAATAGGGTGAAATCACAAAGGAATATCAGTCGGCTATCGTTCTAATCGCACCTTTATGGAATTGAAATTATTGATAGCAGGCACAACGATGTTCTGATACTTGTTCTAATCGCACCTTTATGGAATTGAAATTTTCATCCTGATTAATAACTTTCTCTGGATGAACGTTCTAATCGCACCTTTATGGAATTGAAATTCTAAGATACTCTTTGCCTTGAACTTGATATTTTCGTTCTAATCGCACCTTTATGGAATTGAAATCTTGTTGCAACGATGCAATGATGGGTGGTTTGCTTGTTCTAATCGCACCTTTATGGAATTGAAATTCTTTGAGGAAACGCTGGGTGGTTGTTCCCCCTTGTTCTAATCGCACCTTTATGGAATTGAAATTACGTTTCGCCTGAGCCACGCTGGTGCAGTTTACGTTCTAATCGCACCTTTATGGAATTGAAATGGATAAGCTACATAAGTAGGTTTCCTGGCATCATCGTTCTAATCGCACCTTTATGGAATTGAAATCCAAGAAGGAGGGCGATTGCAGCCAAGAAGAAACGTTCTACTCGCACCTTTATGGAATGCATCATTGAATGCTGGCTCGTAGCGGTCGTATTTCTTCACCCACTGCTGCATGTTGTCACTCTTGGCTATGCGAGTTGTTCCGCCGAAGTAAGAGAAGGCATCGGATATACTACCGAAGAAGTTCTCCATGGAAACGTTGTACATAGCCTTTGCAAATCCCAAGCCGCTGTATGGCAGGATACAGACCAAGACGACAACCTTGGTTAGCTCACCTGTCTTCGGGTCGGTAAGCCACAGGGCATCGCCGGCGAAGTCAATCTGCATCTCTTCCCCAGGAATATAGGTGTTATGGAAGCTGAGGTTGTGTGAGTACTGATACTCACGGATTGACTTCTTGAACTGGGTGTATCCATATCCGTCGGGATGCTCCTTCTTGTATGATTCGTGCAGGGCTTGAATGGTGAGGTAGCGGTTATGCGACAAGTCTGACACATATTCAGGCAACAGCCCGTCCAGCACCTGACGTTGGGAGAATGGGGCTGTTATGGGTTTGGACAACTGGAGGAAAGATTCTATTTCCCCGTCATTCATGCGGCCTATCACGCCATAGGACAAACCTTGGGAATCCGCTAAGGTCTTGTACCGGTTAAGTACACCACGTGTCATGTGTAGTTGCTCGCAAATGGTACGTTGCGGTATTTTTGCCGCTAGCATTATTATTATTATACATGAGCAGAACTTAACATCTTTTTGGTACCGATTGGTGCGCTATGATGGTACCGATTCGCCGATACTGTCAAAGAAATTGGCAAAATCGGGCTATTTTTCTTTATTTAACTCCGAAATTAAGTGGAATATCAGAGAAAATCTATAAATTTGCATTTAAATACAATATTTTGTAAAGAATGGAAGATAGAGAACAATTACTTAAAAGTGACCCGGAGTTTGACCGCCTCGCCTTTACGGTGTTGGCTATCGAGGCTTCGGCGCAAAAAATGGGTATATCGCCGTCTGAAATGAGAAAGCGATTGGATAAGGTGGGGCTAATCAAGAGCCTCATTCAAGATTGCTATGACACTCTACATACCGAGAGTCGGGACGCTGTGACAAGTGATGTGGTCGAAGCTCTTAAAAATTGGGAAAGAAAAGAATAATGGAAAAGCAAATATTATATCATGGTTCATTTTAAGCCAAGAGATAGTTGATAAGTATTTGCAATTCAAATCATATGAAAGGATATAATTATGTTGGATTTCTTATTATGGAATAAAATCGCTCGTATAATAAAGCAACTAGCCGATACGTTACATATATCAACCGACAGAGCTTTACAGATATTCTATGACTCTGATGTTTGTCGTATGTTACATGACAAAGAACTTGGCTTGCATCTAATGAGTGATACATATATTGTAAATGATTTGATAGAAGAGCTGAGGAATAAGCAATAGCAAAACAATGGATCATTAGAGGAGGAAGATTCTTTGTACTGTAGCACCTTGATTGTTTAGTACGATCAAGGCAAATGCTTCATAATTCAAGATTGAAAGTGGGTATGGTGTCATCCAACAACTCATCGCCCACCAGCTGATTTCCGCTTGCACAACAGGTGTTGGACGAGCGCATATCAGCTGTTATGCAAGCGCACAACACTGTTGTGCGGCTGAAGATATAGGCTTCTCCGGCTTATAATATTAATTCTTCCGGCAACAAGTAAAGGTTACTCCGAAGACTTTTTACGTAAAACCGATGCAACAATGATAGTATTTACAAGCAACAATGATAGTACTTACAAGCAACAGCGATAGTACTTACAAGGTGCAAAGACGTTACTGAGAGGTCGCCATGATAGTACTGACGAGGCGTAAAGCGGCTTGTAGCGCTTATTGCCTCACTATGGCACAACATTGCCCCTTACCAGGGCAATAACCTGCCATTGCCAGGCACAAAACGATACGTCGGGAGCTGGTAAAACAACCACTCGCTTTTTTACTCTTCACTCTTCACCAAATCGGCTGAAACCCCGATAAACACTGGGGGTGCGAGAGGTGAAGAGTTACGCACTACTCTTCACCACTCTTCACCCCTCTTCACCTTCGGATTGCGCACGGAATTGAAATGGAAGCTCGTCCTGTTCGGTCGGGGGGCTGAAACCACTTTTTTATGTCCCACAGATTTCACAGATTTTCCGTGTAAGCGGCTCCGCGTTTATACCATTGTAGACTTCTCATTTATTCGTACCTTTGCACCATCATTTTAAAATCAAACAAATTATGACAGCAAACG
>JABLTS010078696.1_pt1 | contig 23175 bp, 20 predicted proteins | sample 7160081 | NCBI WGS metagenome assembly JABLTS01 (sample SAMN14651231, study PRJNA627086) | human gut metagenome | isolation source: feces | host: Homo sapiens | reverse complement strand
TTGGTGTGTGGATAGCGATGGCGGCAGAGCTTTGCTTCAGGGGTGCCATATTCCTTGTACGCATGGAGCGGAAGAAGTGGCTGAAGAAGCTGTGACTTTGCGTGGAATTCCTAAAAGCCTACTAATACAGCATATATAAACGTGATATATGAATTAATAAGTAAGCTGAATTAATCAAAAAGCCTGCTTTCAAACAAAAGCAGGCTTTAAAAATTCATCAGATATTACATACAAAAATCCTATTAACCAAGATATTTAGCGAGTGCATCTACCTTGTCAAGCTTCTCCCAAGGGAGATTAAGGTCTGTACGTCCAAAGTGACCATAAGCAGCTGTCTGCTTGTAGATAGGTCTTCTTAAGTCAAGCATCTTAATGATTCCGTTAGGTCTTAAATCAAAGTTCTCACGGATGATTTCAACGATTTTTTCTTCATCAAGCTTTCCTGTGCCAAATGTATCAACCATGATAGATGTTGGTCTTGCAACACCGATTGCATATGAAAGCTGAATCTCACATCTGTCAGCAAGTCCCGCAGCAACAATATTTTTAGCAACATATCTTGCAGCATATGCAGCAGAACGGTCAACCTTAGTGCAGTCCTTACCAGAGAAAGCACCACCACCATGTCTAGCAGCACCACCATAAGTATCAACGATAATCTTACGTCCTGTAAGACCTGAATCTCCGTTAGGTCCACCAATTACAAAACGTCCAGTTGGATTGATGTATATCTTAGTGTCAGCGTCAATCATAGCTGGATCAACGATTGCGTCAATAACATATTTCTTAATATCATCATGAATCTGTTCCTGAGATACTTCAGGAGCATGCTGTGATGAAACAACGATAGCATCAAGTCTTATTGGCTTTTTGTTTTCATCATATTCAACTGTTACCTGTGTCTTTCCGTCTGGTCTTAAGTATGAAAGAGTTCCATCTTTACGAACCTTTGTAAGCTGTTTAGAAAGCTTCTGTGCAAGTGCAGAAGAGTAAGGCATGAATTCAGGAGTTTCGTTAGTTGCGTAACCAAACATCATACCCTGATCGCCGGCACCACCTTCTGAATCATCAATCTCGCCATCTTTAGCTTCAAGAGCCTTATCAACACCCATAGCAATATCAGCTGACTGCTTGTCTAATGCAACCATAACAGCACAGGTGTTACCATCAAATCCCTTATCAGAGCTGTCATAACCAATATCTGTAACTGTCTTTCTTACGATAGAAGGAATATCTATGTTAGCCTTAGTTGTAACCTCGCCCATTACCATAATAAAACCTGTGTTAGTAAGAGTTTCGCATGCTACTCTTGAGTATGGATCCTGCTCGTAGAGAGCGTCAAGTACTGCATCTGAAATCTGGTCGCAGATTTTGTCAGGATGTCCTTCTGTTACTGATTCTGAAGTAAATAATCTTTTTTCCATGTTATCTCCTTTTGATTTTATCGTGAATATGTCTATCCCATGATTTTTCATCGTTATTCGAGTTAGATTCTCATCGCTACTCGCGCTCGCAGCTCAGATGCCAGAACTACATTGCTATCGCTACTCGCACAAAAAAAGGTCCCCGACAAGGGGACCCGATAGACTGTATCGAAATCCTCTTATTGTTCGACTAATATCGCTCAGGTTGGCACCTTCCTCAAGACAAAAGGGGTTGCCGGGCTTCATAGATCCTATGTATCTCCACCACTCTTAATAAGGGATATAAAATATTCAATTAATATTACCGCATAAGATAGTACACAATATAATGACATTCGTCAAGAGTAAATTAAGATTTTTATATAAATTTTATAGTAGCTGTTTTATCTGGTACATGCGTGCAGGTATTTCTCTTTAGTTGCCATTCCACCGCGAATATGACGCTCCTGTTTATTGACATCAAGTATTTTGCGGGCTTCTTTGGCAAGCTCAGGATTGATTTCCATAAGTCTGGTGGTAACATCTTTATGTGCAGTACTTTTACTTACGTTAAATGCTTTAGCAGTCTGTCTTACAGTAGCCTTATGTTCAATTATGTAATATGCCAGTTGTATGGCACGTTCTTCTATATAGTCTCGCATGTGGGGACTCCGCAGGATTCATTTATACAATCTATGCCAGAGCAGGACATTTTATGTTAGAATGAAACAAGACAGACAACAAGGAGATGGATAATGGTCGCAGAGTATAGTGTGTGGCAGCAGGGAGTGGAAGTTAATTATGCTGCATTATGTGAAGAGAAAAAAGATGGTTTACATATATTGAGGCTCATGGGTCAGACATCTGTAGTGTATATACCGCAGATGATAGATGGATATGAGGTTAAGGTGATAGGTGAATATTGTTTTTCTGCCAGAAATAATTGTAAGAATCGGACATCAGATAATGACTGGGAGAAGATGGAAAAGCTTGCCAGAGACAGAGGAATGAATGAGCTTAGCGGAGATTATGTTGAACAGGTTATATTGCCAGACAGTGTGCATGAATTATGCAGTTACGCATTTTATAATTGTAGAAAGCTTAAATGTATAGAATTTGGAAGAAGTTTAGATATTGTTAATAATGATGCATTTATGAATTGCATGGGACTGTCCGTGCTTATGGTAAGAAGCAGGGCGGAAGAGCCGACTGGAGCACAGTATTTCCTGAAACAGCTTAATAAGGGAATTGAACTTAAATATGTTGATGATGGAAATACATGTGGAAGTTTCTATTATTCAGAGTATACTGAAAGCTATGAAGAAATCGGACCTGCACATATATTCCACATGGATCTGCAGGGGGAAGGCTACAGGGCAAGGCAGCTTTTTGACAATGGGGTTGTAGATGCTGCTGGATACGATACAATATTTGAAGCAGCAAAGGCTCTGGAAAGTACATATACTTTATCGAAGATGGCGGTTGGAAGACTGCAGTATCCAGTTAAACTGACAGATAGTGCAAGAGATATGTATATGGAATTCATTAAGGACAATATTGAAGATGTGCTGGAATGGGTAGTTGCTGAGCGAAGAATTGATATTATTGAGTTCATGGCTGATAATAATATACTTGATGAGAGTAGACTTGATGCCGCACTCAAACTTGCTGGGAAATGTGACTGGACAATGGGAAGCACAGCAATTATTGAACTTGGCAGCAGATTTGCACCAAAGTTTAAAAAAAGCAGATATGAATTTTAAAGTTGAAAAATCGGACATGAAAGGAGATGCTGGCATGGCACATATTCAGACAGAGAGCGAATGGGAACTTGAGATGTGTGGCAAGATAGTAGATTATCTTGCAGGAAAAATATATGTTGATATGAGATTTATGGAGCCTGTGCTTAATGTGCTTGTGCCAAGAGCTAACATGGGATTGTCCACATTTGCAACAGACGGAGTATATCTGTATATGAATACAAGACATACAATGGATGTGTTCAGAAAGAATGAGAATTTTCTGGTGAGGGTGTATCTTCATTCAGTGCTTCATTGTGTGTACAGCCACATATGGCTGTGTGATGGAAGAGATGAGAATTTGTGGAATCTTGCGTGCGATATTGCTGTTGAGAGAATAATTGACAGACTTGATAAAACGTGTGTGAAAAGGATTCTTACATGGAGAAGACAGGATATATATAAGAAGCTGGATGATGATAAATGTGTTTCGGCAGCACAGATATATGAATATCTGCTGGATATTAATAAGGAAGAACTTAATAAGCTGTGGCTGGAATTCTATACAGATGACCATACAATATGGCAGTACAAGAATGACAGAAAGAACATGATACAGCAGCCACATAAGGTGCAGCAGCAGTGGGAGCAGCGGGCGCGTCAGATGACTATGGAGAAGCAGAAAAGCGATGGAGAGAGTGGTAAGGACAGCAATACGTTAAATGAGCTTATGAAGCTTCAGAAAAGGCGCAGAAGCTACAGGGATTTTCTTAAGAAGTTTGCTGAGTATCATGAAGAGTTAAAGATTAATGATGATGAATTTGATCTTGGATATTATGCTTATGGATTGTCAGTATATAAAAATATGCCGCTTATTGAGCCGCTTGAGACAAGAGAAATTGACAAGATAAGAGAGTTAGTGGTTGTTGTCGACACAAGCTATTCAACGAGTGGGGAGCTTGTGAGAAGATTCTTACAGGAAACATTTGACATACTTATGGACGACAGGGCATTTTTCAAGGTGAGCTGCATTCATATTATACAGTGTGATGATGTAATACAGAGTGATGATGTGATTAAAGACAGGGAGCAGCTTGAAGGTTTTTTCAATACATTTGAGATAAAGGGAGGCGGTAATACTGATTTCAGACCTCCGTTCAAATATATAGACAGACTGATTGAAGAAGGAAAGATTAAGAATCCCGGTGGAATGTTGTATTTCACAGATGGAGAAGGAACTTATCCGAAGAAAAAGCCAGGTTACAGAACCGCATTTGTATTCATGAAGGATTACGATGAGACGAAAGTGCCTGCGTGGGCAATGAGAATAAGACTGGACAAGTCAGACAGATAGAAAGGACACGACTATGAATATTAAAGAGGCAAAACAGGAGATTGTTAATACAGTAAAAGCATATCTTTGTAAAAATGCAGAGGGAGAATACAGGATTCCGGCGATACGTCAGCGTCCTGTGCTTCTTATGGGACCTCCGGGAATTGGAAAGACACAGATTATGGAGCAGATTGCAGAAGAGTGTGGAATTGGTCTTGTTTCATATACTATTACGCACCACACAAGACAGAGTGCTGTCGGACTTCCTATGATTAAGATAGAGGAGTTTGACGGAAAGGAATATTCTGTCACTGAGTATACGATGAGCGAGATAATTGCCGGAGTGTATAAGGCTGTTAAGGAGCAGGGACACAGTGAAGGTATTCTTTTTATTGATGAGATTAACTGTGTTTCTGAGACTCTCATTCCAACTATGCTGCAGTTCTTACAGTGCAAGACATTTGGCAATCAGAAGGTGCCGGAGGGCTGGATAATTGTTGCAGCTGGCAATCCGCCTGAATTCAACCGTTCAGTACGTGAGTTTGATATGGTTACATATGACCGTCTGAGAGTAATTAATATTGATGCGGACCTTGAAGTATGGCGTGAATATGCAAGAGAACGCGAGATTCACAATGCAATTCTTTCATATCTTGATATAAGACCACAGAATTTTTACAGGGTAGAGGCAGATGTTGACGGGCTTAAATTCATTACGGCACGAGGCTGGGAGGATATGAGCAGTCTTATGTATGTGTATGAGGAGCTTGGAATCAGCATTAATGCCGGGGTTGTTGGGGAATTTCTTCATAATGAGGATGTTGCGGAGGATTTTGGAGCATATTATGACCTATACAATAAGTACAGGGATGATTATGGAATTAACAATATTCTTATGGGTAATGCTGCGCCGGATATATACAGACGAATGGTAGAAGCAGATTATGATGAGAGACTTACTGTGGTAAATCTGCTGCTTGACACTCTGAATAAGCATTTTAAATATTCAACTGCTTTAAAGGCGGATACCGACAACTGGTATAAATCTATCAAAGATAAGATTAAAGCAGGAGAGGATGCAGCTGCTATTGATAAGGAGAAAGCAGAATTTGCTGCACAGGCTGAAAGGTTGGAAAGTGTTGAGGAACAGACACTTGCAAAGTTAGAAAATGCATTTGACTTTTTAGAAGGTTCTAAACAGGAGATTTCAAGGGAAGATATCGGAAAGCTGGATCAGGAAATGCTTATATTTGTCACAGGACTCACAACAGGAAAGGAGTCATCATCATTCCTTCTTGTAAATCCGTGTGACAGATACAAGTCTTATAGTGCCATGTACTTAAAGGGTGGCAGAAGAAACCAGCTCCTTAAGGAAATGGAATAAAGATACGATTGAATAAATCGGACATTATATTTTAAGCTTCTCCGCAAACATAAGAAGTACGCTGATTGAAAGCAGAGCACTTGAAATCCAGATTGTGTGTATTCCGAACAGCATTGAAAGGTTTCCACCAATACCTGCGCCGATTGCAAAGAATAATATTATGCCAAAATAATATCCGGCTTTTCTAAGAGAAGCCTTATTGCCGGTACGCACAAATACTGAAAGTGCGTCTGTACCGCTTCTTAAATTGCCGATGCACATGGTGCTCGCATAAGAATAACCATTGACTTTTCTAAATGCCTGTACCTGCATAGCACATGAGAACGATACGATTATTGTTGCAAACATGTCCATTGAGTGGGGCATGAAGCCAACTGCAATTAAGATAACAATTTCAATAAGTAATATTGCCTGCCGCCAGTGAAGTCTGGTGGCATTTTTATATTTGCCCTGAATTCGCTCTGTTACGAATACGCCAAGACCAAATGCTAAGAATGGCAGAAGATATTTTAATCCCTGATACCATTCACCCATCATAAAATGTGTACTCATAAGAACCACATTACCGGTCTGTGCGTTGGAGAATACTTCATTTCTTGTAAAATATGTATATGCATCCTGAAGTCCACCTGACATGGCAAGGAATACGCAGTTTATGAAGGCTTCGGACATCTGTATATCCGGAAGCTTCTTAGCGAGGGCATTGTGAAGCTTTGATGCCATAAATAACCTCCTTGTGTTTTATAACTTTGGTTGTTATAGCACAAGGAGGAATTGTTGTAAAGGGTATATAAATATTAGATATGTTGCGAATTACCATACGCCGTAGGATTATCTGGCAGCAGGCATGTCCTCATGGCGGCTTCACCTAGTGGGAGTAGATGCAGCTATATACAGAGTTTATTATGCTGTGCGAAAGCAAACGCGCTTCGCTTGAACGAGCTTTCGCGCAGCAATCTTTAGTATATAGCTGCATAACTCCCACACGGTTTGCCTTAAATCGGACATGCCTGCTGCCAGATAATCCTACGGCTGGCTGGTAACACAACATATTAATTACTTTCCAAGTGCTGTCTTCTGTGGCACTTCTGTTTCTTTTTCGTAGCATGCAAATGCGCTGTCGACAAGCTCTTTATCTGGCTTCGGTGTAAACAGGCTGACTACAGGAACGATAATCATTCCGGCAAACATTGCAAATGCACCGCAGTTGATAGGTGACTGGAGCCATGTTGGGAAGCCTGCTCTGAAGAAGATGTTGGCAAGCATAAGTACTGAGCTGAATAAAAAGCATGCCCAGCAGGATGCTTTGGAAACCTTCTTAGAGTAAAGCGAGAACATAAATGGTGCAAGGAATGAACCTGCAAGTGCACCCCAAGATATTCCCATAAGCTGTGCAATAAATGTTACTGAACTCTTGTACTGGATAAGTGCAAGTATTGCAGATATCGCAATGAATACAACAACAAGAATTCTTATGTATAATACCTGTTTCTTTTCACTCATGTTCTTGATAAAGTTATCTTTTAAGAAGTCAATAGTAAGTGTTGAGCTTGAAGCTATTACAAGTGATGAAAGTGTAGACATTGAAGCTGACAACACGAGAATTACAACTAATGCAATAAGCGCAGGACTTAAATTAGAAAGCATTGTTGGAATTATTGAGTCGAAGCCGTTAGCCTTGACATCTATCTGGTCAGAGAATAATCTTCCGAAACCTCCGAGAAAATAGCATCCGCCTGAAACTATAAGCGCAAATATTGTTGATATTACAGTACCCTTCTGTATAGAAGCTTCATTATCAATGGCATAGAATTTCTGAACCATCTGAGGAAGTCCCCATGTTCCAAGTGATGTAAGGATTACAACGCATAAAAGGTTGAATGGGTCAGGTCCGAAAAATGAAGCAAATATACCGGGAGTATCGCTTACTGCCGGGTCAGACACATTTGCAAGACCCTGCAGTGCAGACATGAAGCCGCCCTTAGAGTGGATTACGGCAGCAATAACTGCAACGATACCGAATAACATGATAATTCCCTGAATGAAATCATTGATTGCAGTAGCCATGTAACCGCCGGCAATTACATAGATGGCAGTAAGTGTTGCCATGATTATGATACAGACACTGTAATCAATGTTGAAAGCCATACCGAAAAGTCTTGAAAGTCCATTGTAAAGTGAAGCTGTGTATGGAATCAGGAAAATGAATATGATAACGGAAGCACCGATTTTTAATGGATTGCTGCCGAATCTCTTTCCAAAATACTGTGGCATGGTTGCTGAATCAAGATGCTGACTCATAATTCTTGTTCTTCTGCCAAGTACGACCCATGCAAGAAGTGAACCTATAATTGCGTTGCCGATACCAGCCCAGGTTGCGGCAATGCCGTATTTCCAGCCAAACTGGCCTGCGTATCCAACGAATACAACAGCCGAGAAATAAGATGTTCCATATGCAAATGCGGTGAGCCACGGACCAACGCTTCTTCCACCGAGAACGAAACCATTAACATCAGTTGCATGCTTGCGGCAGTATAAGCCAATGCCTATCAGCACCGCAAAGTAGATAATAAGAATAACTAGTTTTAACATAAAAACCCCCATATTAATTGTATTATATCTCACTTCACGAATTTAAAGTGTAACGCTTTAAATTGATAAAGCAAGCATAAATGCATTGTAACATATGGGAGTGGGATTGGCAAGGAGAAAGTGAGTTGAGCTTATGGTTTAAGATTACATTTTACGCTCTGCTCTTCATCTTTCTGTATGCGATATTCATTATTATTGCAAGCAAAACACCAAGTGACACATAAGATACGAAATCTGTATTGGCGTATGTCAGATTAAGGCTGGCTGTTCGTCCGAGAAGTCTGTTGCTGAGTAACATAGCAGCTTTGCTCAGAATTACATTAAATGCCACATATTCAAGTCCTGCATATATGACGAATAATATAGGAAGATAAATTCTGCTTACTGACAATGGTAAAGAGAATATTATTAACGATATAAGTGACAATGCAAGCAATACAATCATCACGATATAAAATGTGCCAGATGAAATCGTCTGGTATATTCCTGCAAGACCGGCAGTACGATACTGTATGTCTGCGTATATACCTGAAGCATAATTATTAATAGCTTTTTTAGCAGATTCAGTGTCTGCAAAAAGTGACAATGTAATAGTACTATCCGTGTTATCTGTATAATCTTTAATGCTGTTATATGTGACAGATGATAAAACTGTAAGCTCATCGTCTATATCAATGTCAATTTCATTAAATGTTTTGCCATCACGCAGTCCTTTTGAAAGTGCATCTGTATATTTTCTGGCAATACTGTCTATGGCAGATGAATTCTGGATAGTATTCTGGATATCAGAAAGCAGCTTGTTATATTGATAAACATCCATGCCAGCCTGCTCGCTTGAAGGGAGGCTGTCAATAACTGTGTCCATGTATCTGCCAGAAATAGCAGAAGAAAGTCCGGCATCTTTTATTATGTCTGCTGCATAAAAAGGTACATTTTTATTAATATTTAAACCAAACATCGATATTAAAAATGTTATGGTTGCAATAATTAGAAGTGGCTTGTTGCTTTTCTTATAAAGCTTTGCATTATAGCGTAGTCTGTAAGCTTCATTAGGTGAATCACTGGTGAAATCTATATTGTTTACAGACAGGAAATCTTTCATAATCTGTAATTTTTCCCCATCAGCTTTTACACACCTTATCAACATACTGTCTTTTCTTTCGAAGAAATAAAGACTTCCGACAGAAACACATTTTTTAATATTGGCAGGAGACAGAAAAGGCTTGCCATCGACATATATTCCATCATTGGTAATTGTGGTTTTCCTATTCTTCTTTGTCTGTGAATTAAAGAAAGCCTTGGCTTTTCTTTCTTTGAAACTACTGGTACGGTTGGCATACAATATGTTTATATAGGACTGGCAGTCCTCAAGCGTCCAGTCAGATGTATTATTATATTCAGTACTCATATAAGAAACCTCCTTTAATAATTCATAGGGGTAATTATAGTGTTTGCAAATGTATTTTACAATATTAAATCTGTTGGGGAATACCTACTATTATGTCTGCTTTATATGATTGAGTAGGTTTGTTTGAGAGAATTATAACTTGATACGGAGGGAGCAAACCTACTAAACAGTTGTGTATAGTTTTTTTAGTGGGTCTTTTTCTTGAATTATTCTGGCGGATAATGGTTTGGTAGGTTTATTAGGAATTTATGCTATGCGGGATATAGGATTTTGCAGAGAATATAAAAAACAGCCACCAGAAAAATCCAGTGACTGTTTTGAGTAAATGAGAAGAGTAAATGTGAATTATCTTATTATCGTCTGCTGCCGCCAAAACCGCCATTCTGGCCGCCCATGCCGCCCATGTTGCCGCCGCCAAAGCCGCCAGTGCCAGAAGCTCCCATTGTTCCTGCTTCCTGAGTCCAGTCTGCAATAGAGTCTGAACCCCGGTAGAGTGTGTAGCTTGTGCCGGTTACAAGAGTGTCAGAGCATATCCAGCCGTTGCTGAATGTACTGTCAACAGTGAAACTTATTACTTCTTTGCCAGAAGAATCTTTAAGTGAATATCTTTCAGAACTGAAGGATACTGAATTTAATACATAAGCATTAACAGAGTTTACAGGTGTTTCGCAGATACCACCGAGGGCAACGCATGTTCCACCGGTTATTGTTACGGTACCATCTACATCAATTGATCCTGATACATTTCCAGATGAACTGCCGCCTTTAACTAATACAAATCCACCGGTCTGTACGTAATTTCCATTAGAATCAATACCATCAGTATCACCAGACGCAGTTGTGATATCTATATATCCGGCTGTTACATTGACAATTGGAGAAGTCTTTCCATCACCTGTGCAAGCATTGATGCCATCATCAGTAGCATATACATATATTTTGCCGCCATTTAAGTTGATAGTCATGGCCTCAAGTCCTTCGTATGAAGTTACTATATTAATATAACCATCATTGACATAAAGTTGTTTGTCAGCGTGCATGCCGTCATCACCAGAAGAAATTGTAATTGAACCACCATTGATAACAATAGTTCCTTTTCCGTTCTCACCGGTTTCAAGTACACCTGAGTCAGAGTTGGCATGGATACCATCATCTGTTGAACTTATGTTAATTGTAAAGCCTGAAATATTTATTTCGCTTTCAGCTTTAATACCCTTAGTTGAGTAGGACTGTCCAGAAGAATTACCGGATTCATTAAAGTCACCAGGCATTCCTGGACGGTCGCCGCCGGCCTTATTACCACCAGAGCTGTCGTTCATATCAGGAGCATTACCACCGTTCTGACCACCCATGCCACCCATGTTGCCGCCACCAAAGCCGCCAGGTGCGTTGGTGATAGTATCAGAAGCTGCCACATAAGAAACAGTATTGGCAGAAGCAGTCGTGTTAGCAGAGCTGTCACGACCAGTAGATGTGCCTGACGAACTGCCTGACGAAGTAACTTCTTCACTATATTCAGAGTAAGTATCTGTATAAATGTTTAAATTACCATCACCTGATATATCTACACCGTAAGCTGCGTCTATACCATCACAGGCTGCATATACATCAATGTTTCCACCAGTGATTGTAACGATTCCCTTCTGGTTGCCCTTGTTAGAAATACTGCTGTTAGAAGTCTTGATGCCATCGCCTTTAGCGGAGATTGCAATTATATTTCCAGATTCAATATTAACGGCATCGTTGCCTTTGATTGCGTTGTTTACAGCAGTAACTTTAACAATCACATTTTTAATAGAAAGGTCATCCTTGCTCTGGATACCATTATTGTAATTACCTGTTACAACTAAGGCTCCTTTGCCGACGAGTTTTAAATCGCATGTTGCATAGATTGCTGCGTTGCCAGCGTCATCAGAAGAATCTTCTGTAGCTTCAGTACGATTGTCAATTACTTCGTTAAATGAGTTCTCTTCTGATTTAATCTCGACTTTGGAAGCATTTTTAACGTATATAGGTGAACCACTTGAGCATGTTATAGATGTTCCGTTCAATACGATAGTAACCTCGTCCTCATCACCTGCGTCAACGATAAGCTGTCCTTCTGATAAAAGTCCTGTTACTGTATATTCACCAGCCTTTGTGATTGTGTATACAGAACCTGACTGTGTAACTCCGTCTGATGTATCAGATGTCACAGTGAAATCACCTGTAATGGAGACTCTGTAATTCTCAGCATCATCTGCGTGTGTTACATCTGTGTCTTCTTTAATAATGCCTGAAGTGATGGTAGTCTCACCGCCTGATGCAGTAGTAGTTGAAGTTGAATTTCTGGCACAGCCAGCAGTCATAAGACACATAGTAAGAATAACTGCGGCTACGCAATTCCTTTTGATTTTATTTAATTTAATCATAGTCATCTCTCCATTTCTTTAGTGTATGTTAATTGATTGTCTATAGTTTATTGGAGAAATTTGATTAAAATATGATATGAGTACGAATATTCTGTGTCCTGATTAATCATGTGGAATATCGTTAAATCTGCCGTCAAGCTCTTCGGTTTTTACCACATTTATAAATGCGTGCTTGTCAATTGAGCGAATCAATGTGATAAGCTCACGTTTCGCTTCGGAGTTGATTACTGAGTATATGAGCGTGCGCTCTTTTTCCTCGTAGCAGCCTATTCCCTTGAAAAGCGTGGCGTCGTGGTTGGTTGTATTCTTTATGGCGTGATAGATTTCTTCGGATTTGTCAGAAATGATGAATAATGTCATCTTCTGGTAGCGTTTGTACATGAACTGGATTACCTGAGTGCTACAGAACTGGTATATTATTGAGTAGAGCGCGATTGACCAGCCAAACAGTCCGCCTGCGATGAGCAGAATCACAACATTACCAAGAAGAATATAGTTCCATGCGTCTATTCCTTTAATATGAGAAAAATAAATGCTTATGAAATCAGTTCCACCTGTGGTAGTGCCGACATTGAGGCACAGGCTTATTGCAAATCCGTTGATAATTCCGCCAAATACGCTTATAAGCAGGATATCTTCTGTAAAAATGTATGGAGGAAGGATATCAACAAGCACACTGGAAAGTATAATTACCACGATTGAGTAGATGGTAAACTTCTTGCCGATGTAGCGGTAGGCAATGTAAGCTGGGAAAATGTTAAGTGCCACATTGAATATTGTAAATGGGATGCTGATATAAAAAAAACGTAGTCCGATTGCCTGAAATAACAGGGAGACTCCTGAAAAGCCTCCTGGCAGTAGGTCTGCGACTTTGGCAAAGCATCTTAAATTCCATGCGTACAGCACGGAAGCAATTATAACTATAATGAATCTGAATACCTGATAAAACTTAGGATATTTAACTTCTAAAGATTTGAACATATATTAGCCTCCATATTTTGTGTTAAATATAATAAGCAAATAATAATTATTTGTGTGAGTTGTCGTAGGCAGCCTGAATATCGGCGGGGAGCTTGTCTGGAAGCATTGAATGTATTCCGTCCTCGTTGCCGTCCTTGATAGCCTGCTCGTAATAGAAGCACTTGAAAGTAAGCATATCAAGAGTTTCCTGCATTTTTTCCATCTCTTTTTCAACAGCGGCTCTCTGTCTCTCAAAAAGCTGTTTTCTGAGTTCGTAAGTTCTGCTGCCTTCCTGACACCATTCCATAAACTGCTTGATGTCGCGGATTTCAAGACCTGATTTTTTGAGACATTCAATAAGCTTAAGAGCAGCAATTTCTGTGTCAGAGAACTGTCTTATTCCAGAGGCACGCTGCATAAAAGGGAATAATCCTTCTTTATCATAATATCTTAATGTTGAAACGGGAAGATTAAACATTTCTGAAACCTGTCCTATTGTGTACATAATACACCTGCTTTCCGTAAGCCTTGCTTACATGATATTAGTTTTTTACAAATGTGATAATAAAATTCACAAAATGTTCACTATTATTGGGTTGACCTAAAGTTAGGTTTAACTCTTATGCTTAAATAGTAGCACAGAGAGACTTAAAATACAATTTAAAGTTGGTTTAAAGTGAATATGATAGTGTTTTTAACAAAGAGGTGATCATATGTATGTAGTGCTAATGTATTTTTGCATTACTTTTTTTGGATTGATACTTATTATGATGGCAGTGGAAGGATGACATATTTTATGGAGGATAAATGTATGGAATGGAGACAGGAAAAAGATATGCCGGTATTTATGTATATTTTTCTTAATAAAATAGAGGATACCGAAGAAGTGAGATGGACAGAGAAAGAGAAAAGTGAGGGGCATAAGACATACAAAAAGTTGTTAGAGCTGGCAGATGGAGATTCTTCAGATGTAATTAAAAAATGTCTCAGGATAATTAAAGAAACAAGGCATATTGTAGAGTATGAGCTTTGGAACAAGATTGTATATTTTATGACTGATTATATTAATGGTGAGACTGTGTGGGGATGAGCTTGTGTCAAGAAAGACTGAACAAAGGCTTGGGCAGATAAGTATTCCCGTAAAGAAAATAACAGAATAATGGTTGACCTTGCAATGGTTGTAAGGTTTAATATATTGGCAGCTGCTTTGAGGGTGGCTGCTAATTTATTTTTTGAATTAAGCATATGTGTAGTGATGTCTGGCTGTATGTGTGCCTGTGTGGACTCGATTTTTTCTAAGCCGTGTGGGAGTTAATGCCATTATATGCATAAAGTCTGTGAGCGAAAGCTCGTTCAAGCGAAGCGCGTTTGCTTTCGCTCGCAGTAATAAACATTGCAGATGATGGCATTTACTCCCACTAGGTGAAGAAAACCTGAGAGTCCACACAGGCACACATACAGCCAGACACCAGTCCACACAGTGCAAATAGACAAAACAGCACATTTTAATCAGGAGAAGAGAAGATGGAAAAGAACCTTACAACAGGAAGCGTATCTAAGACGATTGTATATTTTGCTTTGCCGTATCTGCTGTCGTATTTCTTACAGACTTTGTACGGAATGGCCGATTTATTCATAACAGGTCAGTTTTGTGGCGTTGACTCGATAACGGCTGTGTCTAATGGAAGTCAGGTAATGCATATGTTGACGGTAATTATCGTGGGGCTTGCAATGGGAACAACGGTGGTTATCGGCCGGGCGATTGGTGCTGATAATAAGGAAAATGCAGGAGTTGCAATTGGTAATACAATAACTCTTTTTATGGGATTGTCGATTGTGCTTACAGTTGTTCTTTTAGCACTTGTAAAGCCAATTGTCAGTCTTATTGCGATTCCTGAGGAGGCTGTAAGTGGAACAGTTGCTTACCTTATAATATGCTTTATCGGAATACCATTCATAACTGCTTACAATATAATTAGTTCAATATTCAGGGGAATGGGTGATTCTAAGAGTCCGATGTATTTTATTGCTGTTGCATGTGCTGCTAATATCGTGCTTGATTATCTGTTTATCGGTGCATGCAGTTTAGGTCCTATAGGAGCGGCACTTGGAACAACACTTGCCCAGACACTTAGCGTAATAGTATCGTTAATTGCTATTAAAGTGAAAAAGACCGGAATACATGTGTCTGCAAATGCTTTAAAACCACAGCGGGAGGTAATGGGTGAGATATTAAAGGTCGGAATTCCGGTTGCAATACAGGATGGTTGTATTCAGATTGCGTTCATTATAATAACGATGATTGCCAACCACAGGGGACTTGATACATCGGCAGCAGTGGGTATCGTTGAGAAGATGATAAGTGCAATATTCATAATTCCATCGTCTATGCTTGCGACAGTTTCAGCGCTTTCAGCCCAGAATATAGGAGCAGGCAAGCATGACCGCGCAGCTCTGACACTGAAATACGCAACACTTATAACATGCACATATGGTGTTGTGATGGCGATAGTTATGCAGTTTATCGCTGTCGGACTTATTGGCCTGTTTACTTCTGATTCAAATGTGGTTTTACTTGGAACACAGTATATGAGAAGCTACATAATTGATACAATGTTTGCAGGTGTGCATTTCTGCTTCAGCGGATATTTTGCAGCTTATGGAAAGTCTTATATCGGATTCATGCATAATATAATTTCGATTACATTTGTGAGAGTTCCAGGGTCTTATCTTGCTTCAAAGCTGTTCCCGGCTACGCTGTTTCCGATGGGACTTGCCGCACCAGCAGGCTCGGTGTTATCAGTTATGATATGCGTCGCAGCATTCGTATATCTTAAGAGAAGAGGGAAGCTGGGGTAAGTGAAAAGTTGTCTGATAATTTTATAATATTTGAAAAGAAAAAGAATATACTTGTAATGTCTGATGGCATGTGATAGAATGTCATTGGATACAAGTAGTGCATTCAAGCAATCTACGAAAACCCCACGAGTTAGGGCTCGTGGGGTTTTCTATTCCGTTCTGGCAGGGTGGCTTAGTCCCCAGGCTGGCTACCGTCTGTTATCTCTGTCCAGCCATTTGCAGATATAGTAAGAAGCTATATTTGCCAAGATAGAGATAATCAAGGACACTAGTGCATCCAAGCAATCCACCTCCTTTCTCTACCAGGTATGGGAGGGGTAGCACTAGGGATTATATCATAACAATATATAATAAACAAGTATACAAAAAATACGAATAATAACTATTGCTATGATTTATGATTTTATAACCAACATGTATTTTACAGGAATGACACATGGGGGTATGATATATTTATCAAGGGCAAAGGAGCCGGAAGTCTTTAGGGGATTCTGGCTCTTTTTTGCATTAGCAAGTATTTTAAGGAGGAAATATATATGGAATACGAGATTTCTAATCGTTTATCAGGTGTTCATGGTTCGATGATAAGAGAACTTTTTAAGTTAGGAGCAAGCAAGGATATTATATCTTTTGGTGGTGGCAATCCGTCAGCAGAGACATTCCCATGCAAGGAGATAGAAGAGATAGCAGCAAAGGGACTTGGCGAGAATCCGGTTTCTTTATTACAGTATGGACTGAGTGAAGGTTATACACCCCTGCGTGATACTATGAAGAAATATCTTGAGAAGAAGGAAGGCTTTGATTTTGAGAATAATGAGCTTTTCATAGTGTCAGGCGGACAGCAGTGTGCGGACCTTACAACTAAGGCACTTGTTAATGAAGGAGACGTTGTGCTTACTGAAGAGCCTGCATTTGTAGGCTGCCTTAATACATTCCGTTCTTACGGTGCGAAGCTTGTAGGAATCCCAATGGAGCAGGACGGAATGAATATAAATGCGCTTGAGGAGGCTTTAAAGGCTAATCCTGATGCAAAGCTTTTATACACAATTCCATCTTTCCAGAATCCTACAGGAATCACAACTTCTCTTGAGAAGAGAAAAAAAGTGTATGAGCTTTGCTGCAAATATGATATCGCAATATTAGAGGACAATCCTTACGGTGAATTAAGATTTGCAGGTGAAAATGTGCCAACTATTAAGTCGATGGATACAGAGGGCAGGGTTATATATGCAGGAAGCTTCTCAAAGGTAATGGCACCTGCATTCCGTCTTGGTTTTCTTGTATTTAACAAGTCGCTCACAGGACCGCTTACAGTTGCAAAGCAGTGCACAGATGTACATTCAACTGTACTTTTCCAGTACATTTGTAATGAATATATTAATAACTATGATTTCGACAAACATCTTGAGGATTCAAGAAAGGTGTATGAGCACAAATGTAATCTCATGATGGAGTGCATGAAGAAGGAATTCCATCCTTCAGTAACCTTCGGTCACCCTGAGGGCGGACTTTTCGTAATGGCATTCCTGCCAGAGGGAATGGATTCTGCACCATTTGTAAGGGAGGCTATTAACAGAGGTGTTCTCTCAGTTCCGGGAGCAGCGTTCTTAGCAGATGAGAGCCAGAAGTCTAATGGATTCAGACTTAATTATTCGACACCTTCTGATGAGCAGATTGTTAAGGGAATTGAGATTCTTGGAAAACTTACATATGAGTGGATTAAGTAGGAGGAGTGAAAAGTTATGAAGATAGCAGCATTCAGCGTTCGTCAAGATGAAAAACAGTATTTTGATACATTTGCAAATGTATACAAGGTGGAATTACAGATTAATAGGAGCGGATTTACAGCAGATGATATAGAAAGTGTCAAAGGCTGTGAGGCTATGTCGGTGTGCGATGGCATGTGTGACTTGTCAGCACCTGTTCTTGAAAAGCTTGCAGCAGAGGGTGTAAAGTACATCGGTTTCAGGACAATCGGATATAACAGTGTTGACCTTGAGGCAGCAAAGCGCCTTGGAATCCGTGTTGCACACAGCGGATATTCGCCATATTCAGTTGCCAATTATACAGTAATGCTTATGCTTATGTGTATCCGCAAGGCTTTGTATGTAATGATGCGTTCACACACAGCAGATTATTCACTTGGTCCTATATGTGGACGTGAAATGCAGAATATGACAGTAGGTATTATCGGAACAGGAAGAATTGGAAAGGCAGTAATTAAGAATCTTTCAGGATTTGGCTGTAAGATTATTGCGTATGACCCATATCCTGCAAAAGACCTTGAAAATGTTGAGTATGTAACTCTTGATGAATTGTATGCCAGAGCAGATATTATCTCGCTTCATACTTTCTTAAGTGATGAGACATATCATATGATTAATAAGGATTCAATTGCAAAGATGAAGGATGGCGTTATCCTTATAAATGCGGCAAGAGGCGCGCTTGTTGATACAAAGGATCTGATTGAGGCTGTTGAGAGCGGCAAGATTGGTTCAGTTGGAACTGACTGCTGCGAGGGTGAGGATGAATTTATCCGTACAGACCGTAAGTATGATGACCTTGTTGTTAATCACGATTACATCATACTTAAGTCTTTCCAGAATACTATTGTCACACCTCATGTTGCATTTTTCACAGATCAGGCTGTGTCTGATATGGTTGAGTCTTCAGTTAAGAGTGTTGTGCAGTTTGCAGCTGGTGAAGACACACCATTAGAGGTGCATTAATTATTCAAATTTTCGAAATATTCTTCAAGCTGGTGCTCGAAGATTCGCTGATTTTCTGAGCAGAATGAGCCAAGCGGCTGATAATAAATGCTTCTGAAATGTGGACAGTCATCTATATGCAGCAGGCTTATGTTTTCAGGAAGGCTGCTGCTTGTCCATGTTACAGAGGCAACAAATGATACTCCAAGACCGAGACTTATGAGTTTGCCCTGTAATATGTAATCATTGCATGAGTAGGCTATCTGAGGAGTTTTCTTACATTTACTGAATATTGAATTGAACACTCCGGCATAAGATGGAGTATCTGCAAGGTCAATGAATTTCTCGTCCATCATCTGTTCTACTGATATGTGTCCGGTATGGGCAAGTGGATGTGATGATGAAACGGCAAGGCAGATTTCTTCTGTCATAAGAAGATGTGCATTGTCTGGAATATCATAAGCTGATGAGACAGAGTCAATCAGCAGGTCACACCCTTTTGGTTCAGAAGATATTGAAAAGCTGACATGAGGGTGCTCATGGATAAAATCTTTAAGTACATTGCTGACAAGAACTGCACTTGAGCGGAGACAGAGCCTTATTTCGCCTGCATCGCCAAGACTTTCACTGACAGCACGCGCAGCATCTTCTGAAAGAGCCAGTATTCTGTCTGCATATTCAAGCAGAATTTCTCCCTGACGGGTACATTCGAGCCCTTTTTTATTACGGATAAAAAGCTGTGCGCCAAATTCTTCTTCAAGCTTATGGATTGTCTTGCTTAATGCCGGCTGTGCTATGCACAGTTCACTGGCAGCACGGGTCATATTCTTGTGTCTGGCGGCAGCCTGAAACTGCCTGAGCTGATATAATTCCATGTTCGCACCTCTCTTGTATGTAGTATTTTATAAAAATTACAATTAACATAATATAGAAATCAGGATATTTACGATTATGATAACACAAATATTATTAACGCAGACATTTATAATGTTTATTCTTATGATTCTGGGACTGATTCTGTCTAAAACAGGTCTGCTTACAGAACATGGCAGTAAGGATATGGCCAATATTCTGCTGTATGCGGTTATTCCGTGTGTAATTATAAGAAGCTATATAACAGATTTCACGATGGAGAAGCTGTATGGACTTCTTATGTCGGCGGTACTGGCTGTAGCTGCATTTGCAGTGGCCATAGCTGTATCATATATAATATACGGCATGCGAAAGCCGATAGACAACTTTGGAACTGCTTTCTGTAACGCAGGATTTATCGGAATTCCACTTGTAACTGCGGTATTTGGAAATGAAGCGGCATTCTATGTTGCGTCATTTGCAAGTATTCTTAATCTGTTGCAGTGGACATATGGAATTGTGATAATAACCCGCCGCAAGGATATGATAAATATAAAAAAGGTATTCGTCAATCCTGTGACAATATCACTTGTTATAGGACTGTTTCTTTTTATTACGGGAATTAAACTGCCAGGTGTAATAAACAGCACGATGGCTGGAGTTGCGGCACTTAATACACCTGCAGCCATGATAGTACTGGGATATTATCTGTCATGTGTCAGGATCCGTGACTTACTGCTTAATCCGTCCCTGTATCTGGCATCGTTTGTCAGGCTTATAATAATTCCGCTGCTTACACTGCTTGTGCTTTATATTATACCGGCGGGACACGGTCAGATTGGAATGATTACACTAATTGCTGCGGCAACACCGGTTGGAACGAGTACGGCAATATTTGCACAGAAATTCGGGCAGGATTATGAGCGGGCAGTATGTATGGTCTGCCTGTCAACGCTGTTTTCAATTATTACAATGCCAGTTGTGATGTATCTGGCACAGATGTGGATTATGTAGTTTAACTATTATTTCTGGTTATGGTTTTATAACCAACATGTATTTTACAGGAATAACACAATGGTATATTATACAGACATCAAAGGCAAAGGAGCCATGACCTGGAAGGGGTAATGGTTTCTTTGCCTTTTTTGCGTATAAGATATCTTTGCAGAAAAATGTATAGCGAATACGGCTATTCATAATATGAGGAAGAAAGGAACTAAAGCTATGGGAAATAACGGGATTGAATTGGAAAGAGATGGCTTTAAGAGCCGTACAGGTTTTATTCTTGCCTGTATCGGTTCGGCAGTAGGAATGGGAAATATATGGCGTTTTCCATATATGGTATCTGCATGGGGTGGTATGACATTTTTAATACCTTATGTAATATTTGTAATATTGATAGGTTCAACAGGTGTTATCGAGGAGATGGCACTTGGCCGTGCGACTAAGGGCGGACCTATTAAAGCATTTGGCGACTGTATGCAGATGCGTACAGGAAAGAGAAAAGCAGGTGAGGCAATTGGTTTTATTCCTGTGCTTGGCTCACTGGCTCTGGCAATGGGCTATACTGTAGTTGTTGGCTGGATATTCAAATATACTTATCTTGCATTTTCTGGAAAGCTTTCAGCAATGGGCAATGATATGTCAGCTATTGGTGGTATGTTTGGAAGTACAGCAAGCACATTTGGCAATAATATGTGGCTTATAATCGCAATGGTTGTAACTGCTGTTATTATGGCACTTGGTATTGCAGGCGGAATTGAGAAAGCAAACAAGGTAATGATGCCTTTGCTTTTCATCATGTTTGTAGGTCTTGGAATATACATTTTCACACTTCCAGGTTCAAGTGCAGGTTATAAATACATTTTTACTCTTAATCCTAAGGGACTTCTTGATATAAAGCTCTGGATATATGCATTTGGTCAGGCATTCTTCTCACTGTCTATCGCAGGTAACGGAACTGTTATCTATGGTTCATATCTTAGTGATAAGGAAAATGTTGTTTCTTCTGCAAGAAATGTTGCAGTATTTGATACTATTGCTGCTTTATTAGCTGCATTTGTTATTATTCCGGGTATGGCAGCAGGCGGTGCCGAGTTATCTTCAGGTGGTCCCGGACTTATGTTTATCTATCTTGTAAATGTATTTAATGGTATGCCGGGTGGCAAGATTGTAGGAATTGTATTCTATGTATGTGTTCTGTTTGCCGGTATGAGCTCACTTGTTAATCTGTATGAAGCTCCGGTTGCAACTATTCAGGAGAAGCTTAAGCTTAACCGTGTTGCATCTGTTGGAATTATCGCAGTGGCTGGCTGTGTTGTGTCGCTTGTAATACAGGGTATTGTATCAGGCTGGATGGACGCAGTATCTATCTATATCTGCCCACTTGGCGCAATGCTCGCAGCAATTATGTTCTTCTGGGTTGCAGGAAAGAAGTTTGCTGTTGATGCTGTTAATGCAGGTGCAGATAAGCCTATTGGAAAGTGGTTTGTACCACTTGGCAAATATGTCCTTGTTCCACTTTCACTTGTTGCACTTATTGCAGGTGCTTTACTTGGTGGAATTGGCTGATGGAGGATTGGACTGGTTGATTGCGACTGGCGGATTAGAATTGGCGGATTGCGTTGCAATCCGCCTTTTTTGCGTGGTGGAGCGAGAAATAGCGGTGGATTGGACTTTGAAGTGGAGGGGAGACAGGAGGAAGTACAAAAGGAGCGAGAAAGGGCGGTGGATTGGACTTTGAGGCGGAGGGGAGGCACGCGGAAGTCCAAAAGGAGCGAGCAAGAGCTGAGGATTGGACTTTGAAGTGGAGAGGAGGCAGGAGAAAGTCCAAAAGGCGCGAGAAAGAGAGGCAGATTGGACTTTGAAGTGGAGGGGAGGCAGGAGAAAGTCCAAAACGCAAGTCGGCGCACAAGAGCGTAAGACCAGACATCACATTTGTGCAAAAATTTATATAAAATCTCATAAACCTCTTGCCCTAAAGCTAACTTCAAGTCGTATCATACAGGTATCAAATAATTTACATTTTTATGAAAGAAGAGGTGTTATTATCATGAAATTTATGGATAAGGATGATTTTGAAAAGCAGAATGTTTTCGGAACAGGTCAGGCAAATACAGCATATGCTAAGTATTTTATTGGTGATTCTTTCCTGAATCCGCTGACAGATCCTAAGTGCGGGCTTTTTCTTGCAAATGTGACTTTTGAGCCGGGATGCCGTAATAACTGGCATATCCATCATGCAACAAAGGGCGGCGGACAGATGCTTATATGTACAGCTGGAGAGGGCTGGTATCAGGAAGAGGGCAAGGAGCCTGTAAGCCTTGAGCCGGGAACTGTAATCGCAATTCCACCAGAAGTTAAGCACTGGCATGGAGCTAAGAAGGACAGCTGGTTTTCACATATTGCTGCAGAGATTCCGGGAGAGAATACAAGTAATGAATGGTGTGAGCCTGTAACTGATGAAGAATATAACAGATTAGGATAGTGTCTTATATGGCAGGAATGGAGGATTACAATGGCTAAG
>JABLTS010019658.1_pt1 | contig 23374 bp, 15 predicted proteins | sample 7160081 | NCBI WGS metagenome assembly JABLTS01 (sample SAMN14651231, study PRJNA627086) | human gut metagenome | isolation source: feces | host: Homo sapiens | reverse complement strand
GGCAGCACTACGGTATATCCAACATTGTTCAATAGCCGCTAGCATGCCCCTATTGCCTTCGGCACTTCCCCCGAAGGGGGAAGCAAGTCATTACGGCGCTAACAATTTTCTTAACTTAATAGCACTACCCCGTATCGTCATCCCGAGCGGAGCCTACGGTTCTTTTTCGTTTGCGGTATGCTTTCTATTGCACACACACGTTTGCATGAAACACTGTCATTCCAAGTTATGTGAAGTACGGTGTTTCCCGCTCGCCGCCTTCCTTACATTGCTCGTTTGACCACGAACAAAAAAGATTTCTCGCATTCGCTCGATATGACGATAAGGGGGAGGTGACATTTTCGTTAAGAAAGTTTTTTCAATTTCTATAAAAAAGTACTTGACTTTATAGAAACTATACAGATTACACTCATCTTGTTCAAGATTGGCGGTGATAAGATGCAGCAGCTGAAAAAGATCGACTTGGATGAGATCTGGCAGAAAGAACAAGGCTGGAACGCGAAGAGGAAATCCGGACGTAAATTTGATGACGAGATAGAGCTGCGATTCTGGGAAGAGCTTGCACCACATTACGCAGAGCGCTTCAACCTTTATCGGGATGTGTACGGGCTTGGAGACTGGATCCATGAGAAATTCGGAGAAAATCAGCGCATCTTAGATGTGGGCTCAGGATGCGGTAATTTCACCATTCCTATAGCGAAATACAGCCGGGACATACTTGCGGTTGATTTCTCACCAGCCATGCTCCGCGAGCTGACGAAGTCCCTTCAAAGGGAAGGCCTCACGAATGTGAAAGCGGTCCACTCGAAGTGGGAAGACTTCGAGGAGCCTTACGACGCGGACTATGTCCTCTCTGTCAATTCCTTATACCGTGTCTGCTATATGAGGGTAGCGCTCGAAAAGATCGCCCGTTACGGGAAGAAAGGCTTCATCATCGTTCGCACGCTCTTGAAGCCATATCTCTATGGCCTCTATGATGAGCTTTCGCTGAATTATCGCCGAAACAACGACTACATGATGATGCCGATGATGTTCTGGAATATGGGTATCCATGCCGAAGTGTCTTTCACGCACTATGACAAGGTGCTCCGCTATGCCGACTGGGAAGCGGCGGAGAAAGAAATGGTGGAGGATCTGGGCGAAATGTCGTACTTGAATTATAATACCGAGCTTGAGCCGCTCTTCAAAGAGCGCGCTGCCCATGATGGGAATGGTTATGTCTGGCATTCGAAACGAATCGTGGAAGTGATCTCGTACTTTCGGGAATCGTGAAATATAGGTTCTATGGGTTTAATGGGTTCAATGGGGCCCCTAGCCCCTAATCCCTAGTCACTTATACTGCTTTCTTTTCCCCGCGCGTGGAAACTTGGATACACGGCGCTTCGGGAATGGAATATATCTTATTTCATGCTGGCTATATGCTGGCGAGTTTTTTATCGAGGAGAGATATTTATGAAAAAAGGGAAAATGTTGTCGTGCCTCATCCTTGGAACTCTGGCTGCTGCCGGAATTTTAGGGGGGGGTACTGTCTTTGCAGAAGAACCTGCGGTGACGCAGCTCGCTGAAGTCGTTGTCATTGGTGACAGAAATAAGGAACGTGAAGTCCTGCCTGGCGATTTCGTCTATACCAAATCGCAGACAGGTTTTTTGAGTGGAAAAAATACGCTGGACGTCCCATTTACGCAGATGAACTTTACCGAAAAAGCTATGGAAACATTCACCGGTCCGGATAAACCGATGGATGCGCTTCTCGCCAATTCGCCATCTGTTCGTCAGTCGGGATCGATTCTGCATGGCGACTTTTTCTTCCGCGGTCTTCGTACAAATGGTACGAATTTCTATGTAAATAATGTACCGGGCGTATTTACACAGTTCAATACCCCATTGTATCCGATCGAATCCCTGGAAGTTCTTTCTGGACCAAACGTAGGGATCTATGGTACAGGTGTACAGTATGAAACCACTAACCCGGGCGGCATTATCAGTGTGAAGACGAAGGTGGCTCCGGATAAAAGAGTACTCGACTACACGCAGACGATTTCTGGCCGCGGTCTCTTTGGAGAATACCTTGACTATGGCGAACGTTTCGGGGACAAGAAGGAATGGGGCGTTCGTATCACGACAGAAAACCTCAATGGCAGAACGTCTGTCAAAGGGACGAAAATCAATGGACAGGGTATTTTTGCCAATATCGACCATACCACGGAACACGCGAAGGATAATCTCTTCATCGGCTATAGAAATCTGGACATTCAGGGCGGGCTGCGCTGGTTCATTCTTGACAGCGGTGTGACAAAACTGCCGGCAGTACCGAAAGGTTCAAACGATTACAGCTTTGATGGTATGGTGAAATCGACCCATGGCTGGCTGATGACGTACAATCATGATCAGAAATTCAATGAACACTGGGATGGGTTCTTCAATTTCGGCATGCAGAGAAACAATCTCGACCGCAACGTCATGGCGAATGGTGGTAGCGGTTATGTGTTAAAAGAAGACGGTACTTTGACTGTGACGGCTAAACCAGGAGCGACGCCACAGGAGTATTATTACTGGCAGGTGGGAACGACCGCACATTATAATACAGGGGATGTGAAGCATGACATTACCCTTTCTTATAATCAGGCATGGAGAAATCGAAAAAGTGCGTACAACAATGGCTCGCTTGTAAATATTGGTACTGGTGACCTGTACACTGGCATCCATCAGACATTGGCTGCACCAACAAAGTTCGATACCCGCTGGAATAATAAGACACGTATCAAGAGTTACTCTCTGGTCGACTACATGACTTATGAGAAGTGGAATGCCGTGCTGGGTGTCCATAAACATGAAGCAGTGTCAAATGCATATAAATATAAAAATGCAAATAGCAGCGAAGTAACAGGCATCGATAGAACGGAAAGCGATGACACCAGCCCGACTTACGGATTGATCTACCATCCAAACGAAAATATGTCTATCTATGCGAGCCATTCCGAAAACTTTGATTGCGGTACGGGCGTCAACACCACATTTGAAAACTTTGGAGACATTCTCCCACCGCTCAAAACAAAGCAGAATGAAATCGGCTTCAAATACATGAAGAATGATCTGCTCTGGACACTGGCATACTATGACCTGAAACAGGATAATCTGATTAGCGTCTATAAGCCGGGATTTAGCAAACCTTTCCAGTCTAAAGACGGGGAAGCACGTCATAAAGGCGTAGAATTTTCTGTGAATGGCAAGCTGACTGACAAGTGGAATGTCTTCGGCGGTCTTTCCCACCTTGATGCCAAACAGGAAAAAACAACAAAAGGTCAGCTGGACGGCATTCGCGTCAATGGCACCAGCCAGTGGACGGCTGTCTTCGGCGCAGAATACAATCCGAATGAATCCTGGAGCATTCTTGGTCGCGGCATCTATACTGGCAGAACTCCAGTCATGAATGAAAAAGTCTGGGCTGGCGGTTATACCATTTTCGATTTGGGCGCTACCTATAAGACACACTTCGGCAAGACTCCGGCAGAACTCTCTCTGATGTGCAACAATGTATTCGACAAAGACTACTGGATGGTTTCCCGTGGCAATCAGGTCTATCTGTCACTCCCGCGTACTTTCACCTTCACGGCTAAACTCCACTTCTGATATATGTATGATAAATAATAGGCGGCCTATCGGCCGCCTATTCCCCTATTCTCAAAAAGTTTCCATAAGAAAAGAGGCGAATCCTCATGCGTACCTTCTTTCGCTATCTATCACTCGTTCTTCTTTTGACCTGTGCGTTGGTTTTTGCCGGCTGCGGCAACGTCCCAACGACGGAAGAGGAGAAAGAGATCGTACTTGCGGCGGGGCGGGATCTTTCGCCGGGGGAGAAGGATCCCTACTACTCCACAGTGATCCTAAAGACTTGGGAGTCGCTGGTCGGGATTTCTGATGATGGGAAAGTCATGCCGATGCTCGCCGAGTCTTGGGAGTCGAATGCGGAGAAGACGGAGTGGATTTTTCATTTGAAGAAGGGGGTGAAGTTCCATGACGGGGTTTCCTTTGATGCACATGCGGCGCGAGAGAATATCTACCGCGTAACGCACATGGGGTACAAGCCATCTTCCTTCTATGGTTATCTGGTCTCGCGCATTTACCCGGGGCTTATCCGTTATGAGGCGGACGATGATTACACGCTCCATCTGTATTTCGAGCGGCCTGTCCCCATGCTGATCTATCGCATGGCGGGCTGGGGGAGCGCGATGTTCAGTCCGGCTTCTTTTGATAGAGAAACGGGAGACTTCACGAAAATCGCAGCGGGCACGGGGCCTTTTCAGATCATTGACAGGAAGGCGGACGACTATACGCTCCTTTCGCGCTTTGATGGATACCATGGTGAAAAAGCAAAGGCGAAGCGGATCCGTATCCGTGTGATCACTTCGGCGGAGGCGCGATATTCGGCGATGCGTTCAGGAGAGGTGCAGGGGGTCTTAGATCTGGGCGGACTGACACCGATGATGGTGAGGGAACTCATGCGAACGAAGGATTTCTCAGTAGACAGTGCGCACTCGACGATTTCCCACTATCTTTCTGTCAATGGCGGCCGTTTCCCTTTCTCCGATGAACGTATGCGAAGGGCGCTCGATCTGGCCATCGATAGGGAAAAGATCGTGAAATATTATTTTGCGGGATTTGGTACGCCGACGAGGAGTTTCTTGAATAGTACGAATCCTTTTTCGCGGCCGGAGCCGCCGATCTATGATCCTGCTGAGGCGAAGGCACTTGCGCGGGAAGTGCTGGGGGATGCCCGGTGTGAGGTGAAATTCCTCCTTCCACAGTATGGTGCCGAGCGCTACCCTTACAAGGTCATTTCAGAATTTCTGCAGGCGGAGCTAAAGGATCTCGGGCTGGATGTCAAGATCGTGATGGTGGATGGTCTGACGTCAAGGAAAATGATGAAGGAAGGGGATTACGATCTCGCCATCGGGACGAGGGGGCTCGGAAATCTCGATCCGACTTCGCTTTTGAGAGAATTCTTTCATAGCGATGGTGCGACGAATCTTGCCAGCCATTTCTGCTATGCCAATCCGAAAATAGATGCAGCCTTTGATGCGCTTACTCATACCTATGAGATCGAAGATCGGCAGGTGCTCTACCATGAGATCCGGGAAGAGCTTCTCCTTCATCCGGCGGTCATCCCGCTCTTGGAAGATGAGAATCTCGCTGTCTGTTCGAAAAAAATCACAGGCTACCATGCGGCGGTCTATGGTATTACGCTGGACAAGGTGGCGTGGAAGGAGTAGGAAAAGGTATCGGCGACAGGTCGCCGCTTTTCTTCTATGAAATTTCTTTGTGCTGCGTCTTGACGGGTAGATTCGTCCTTCTGTGCTTGGAATGGCCCTCGTGTCAGTGATTCACGAAAGGAGGCACATCTCATGAAATCTTTTCTGATCTATGCGCTTCGGCGCATTTTTCTTCTGATCCCTTTTCTCATCGGACTCACGATCCTAGCGTTCCTTCTGGGCGTGCTTGCGCCCGGAGATCCGGCGATGGCGGTATTGATCATGGATGGTACGGCAGAACCGACGGAGTCGGAGCTTCTTGCGATGCGGGAGAGCATGGGGCTGGATCAGCCTTTTTGGATGCAGTATGGGAGCTGGCTCACACATGCGGCAGTGGGAGATCTGGGTGTATCGTATCTGACACATAGACCGGTGCTGTCCGAGCTCATGCGAAGATTTCCCGTCACCCTCCACTTGGCTCTTTGGGCGATGGGATGGGTGATCCTGCTCGGCATCCCTGCGGGCATATGGGCGGCGCGCAGGAAGGGTCATGCGGCAGAGATCGGACTTGAGCTCGTGGCACTCTTCTTTATTTCTATGCCGTCTTTCTGGTTGGGGATCATGATGATGCTGATCTTTTCGGAAGAGTGGCAGCTCCTGCCTTCCTCCGGGTATGGCGATGCGCTCCATATGATATTGCCATCCTTTGTGCTGGCAGCAGGGACAGCGGCTGCGGTGCTGCGTTTGGAGCAGACGTCGGTCCTTTCGGTGATGGAGAAGCCCTTTCTTCTGACAGAGCGGGCGAAGGGGCTCTCCGCTTCGTATATAGAGATCTATCATGTCCTGCCCAATTCGCTGATGCCGGTCATTACCATGCTGGGGACGTTTTTTGCCTCGATTCTGGGCGGCTCGGTCATTATCGAGAATCTTTTTTCCATACCCGGTCTTGGAAGCTATGTACTTTCGGCCATCTGGGGACGGGATTATCCGGTGATTCAGGGCTATGTGCTGGTCAGTGGGACCGTTTTCATCGTATTTAATTATCTGGTTGATCTCAGCTACTATTTGCTGAGCCCGAAAGCGAGGGAGGGCTGATGAAGAAGGAGCTTCACTGGATCTATGGAATGGCGCTTTTTCTGGCGATGGGGATCGTATTTCTCGCGCTTTTTGCCCCATGGATCGCGCCCTATGATCCCACCGCGGTGTCTACGGAGGAAATCTTGGAAGGCATGTCATCCTCACACTGGCTGGGGACGGATGCGCTGGGGCGTGATATTCTTTCCCGTACCATCTATGGGGCGCGGACGTCAGTGGCTTTTGCCTTTGTGGCGGCGTTTTGTACTATGTTTCTTGGCCTTATGCTGGGGATTCTTTCCGGTTACTTTGGCGGCTGGGTGGATCGGGGGATCCAGTGTCTTGTGGCTGTATTTCAGGGACTTCCGGGGATGAGTCTTATGATCGCGGTCGCGGCGATCCTTCCGGAGAACAATTTCCGTCTCATCATCGCATTGACTCTGACCTCGTGGGCGGGTTTTTCGCGTATCGTGAGGAGTGAGGTCATACGTATTCGTGGGGAGCTCTACATGGAAAGCATCAAAAGTTTGGGGGCATCCCATGGGTACATCGTAAGGAAATATGTACTTCCGAATGTGCTTCCCGTCGTCATCGTGCTATTGACGCTCCGCATCGGGACTTCGCTGCTCTCAGCTTCGGCGCTGTCCTACTTGGGGCTGGGCGTCTCGCCTCCGACGGCGGATTGGGGCGTCATGATTTCTGATGCGAGGACCTATTTCCGCTCATACCCGCTGATGATGATCGCTCCCGGTACAGGCATCACTCTCTTTTGCCTTTCTATCAATCTTCTGGGAGATGCGATGAGAGAACGAATAAGGAGATAAGAGGGGGAAGGGTTTTGCATGTCCGCCTGTGCGGGCAATATTCTTAAGAAAATGACGGAGAGCTTCATCGGAGCAGAGCTTCTTTCGGGGCGCATTCCCGAGGGGAAGCTAAGAATAGGCTGCCCTTTCACTGTACCACATGAGCGGGGGCAGCCCTTCTCCACAGCACCTTTAGAATCTGTACCACTCTCTTACCTGAAAGGAGCCTTTTCTATGGATATCGAAGTGAAGCAGCTTTCTGTCACTTTCCTTTCGTCGATGGGCGCTGTCCGCGTGCTTCGTGATGTAGATCTTCTCTTTCACGGGGGGAAAATCACGGCGCTCCTTGGCGAGTCGGGGAGCGGGAAATCGATCTTGGGCACGGCCATTATGCGTCTTCTTCCGGAAAATGCGCGAATGACAGGAAGCATTTTTTATGAGGGAAATGATCTTCTCCAGTGTTCCGAGGAAGAAATGAATGAGATCCGAGGCGATCGCATCGGCTGGATCGCGCAGGATCCGATCTCTGCCATGAATCCGCTGATGCGTGTCGGACGGCAGGTGACAGAAGTCTTGCGCAAGCGGCTGGGCTGGGGGAAAGAGAAGAGCAGGAAGAGTGCTCTTGAGCAGCTGGAAAAGTACGGTCTTGGGGATCCTGTCCGCGTGTGTGCGTCCTATCCGCACCAGCTTTCAGGGGGTATGGCGCAGCGCGTCATGGCAGCGATGATGACCTTGCCTTCCCCGGAGTGGCTCATCGCGGATGAGCCGACGAAGGGGCTAGATCCGCTTGTAAGGAAACAGGTGGCAGATATGTTCCTTCAGATTAAGATGGCAGGAAGGGGGATGCTGCTCATCACTCACGACCTCGCACTGGCAGAATGTCTCGCCGATCGTGTGGTGGTGCTCTACGCCGGGGAAGTCCTCGAGCAGGGGAGCACAGAGGATATTTTCAAGAATCCATACCACCCTTATACGCGGGGCCTTCTCGCCGCGGCGCCTTCCCGCGGTCTTCATCCCATCTCCGGAAATCCACCGGATCTTTCCCGCCTCACCGGCGGTTGCATTTTTCGGAGTCGATGTGCATTCTGCGGAAAAGGTTGTGAGAAGAGGCAGACGATGAGGAAAGTGGGAGAGGGACATTTTGTAAAATGTGGAGAAAGCATCACCGTTCATTCATCTTTTTAGAAAGGAGTGCCCATGCTCTTAGATGTACAGCATATTTCGAAATCCTTCACGACCGGATATATACGGAAAGTGAAGAAGGATGTGCTGAAGGATATTTCCTTCACGCTTTCGAAAGGAGAGACGCTGGGGATCGCGGGAACGAGCGGTGCGGGGAAGACGACGCTCATCCGTATCCTGATGCAGCTTCTCGTGCCGGATGGAGGAGTCGTGCTCTATCGCGGGGTGGATCTTGGCGAGCTTTCCGGGAAAGAGATGCTCGCGGTACGCCGCACGATGCAGATGATATTTCAAAATCCTGCGGCCGCGCTTCATCCGCGTATGACGATCCGTGAGAGTATCGAAGAGCCCTCACGCCTATATGGGAAGATGGATCACTTTGAAGAGCGTATGCAAGAGATGCTTTCACGCCTCCAGCTTCGACGCGAGCTGCTCTCGCGCTATCCGGTTGAGCTTTCCGGCGGGGAGCTCCAGCGTGTGGCGCTTGCTCGTTTGCTCCTCATCTCACCGGAGGTCCTCATCTTGGATGAGCCGACTTCGATGCTGGATGTGTCAGTGCAGGCGGAGATCCTGACACTCTTGCAAGAGCTTCAGGAGGATCGGGAGATCGCCTATCTTTTCATTTCTCATGATCTTGATGTCCTTGCTGCGATGGCACGCCGCGTGGGCATCCTATCAGCAGGAAGGCTGGTGGAGATCGGGGCGGCTGAAGATGTGCTGCATCACCCGCAGCACCCATATACGCAGGAGCTCGTCAGTTCATTTTCTGCTTTGTAAAGTGTGTACCCTGATGGGCCCACCGAGCTTCCGGGCTTTGTAAAGGGGGATGACAGCGAGACTTATCGTCCCGGAGAGGAAACCTTCCGTATGCATTTGACCCGTAGTCAATTTTATGCTATAATAACCGCATCTTCAAAACAGGATGACTGCTGCGGAAAGGATGATAGATGATGAAAAAATGGAAATATGCACTGATGGCCGCTGCGACGGCTTTGGCGATTCCTGCTTTTGCGAGCCGTGCGGAGATGCCGTCGATCGGGATGCCGAGTCCTCTGGTGGAATACAAGACGTACCATGCGCTCGCAGAAGCCACGGACAGCCGTCCTCTCTTCCTTCCGAAAGGAACGCTGCTTGCCGGTCAGTGCCATCTGACGGACTATATCGCCATCGGCGGCAAGCTCTCGGATATCCGTTATCGGATGGATGATGGCAGCACGCTCTCTGTCCGCACGGCAAGGCTGGTGGGAGAAGGAGCAGGAAAAAATATCAGCGGAGTCTATACTGGTCGCTGGGAATCGCGCATGATCGGTGCGACGGAGATCATGACAGCGAAGACGATAGATGGCTCACTCGCTGCTTTCTGGACGGAAGGGGAGTATGCGTTCTCTGTTGTCGGAAGCAAGATGAGCGATGACGTCTTCGATGCGCTCCTTTCCGATGTTTTCGTGGATATGTCAGAACATTTCTATGGGGAAGCGGCAAATCCGCTCGCAAGAAAAACATTCTGAGGGAAGGAAGTTTCCTTTATCCCTCTCGCTTTCTTGAAGGTCAGGACGGAAGTTCTGGCCTTTTTGCGTGGGAAAAAAGAAGACTGGGGAGATGACAGCGACTGCTTTTTTGCCATTCTTTTGCAAGGGGGGGATTTTTTCTCTGCGGAAGAGGGGGATCCATGAGAGTACCTCAAGCAGTGAAATGCGGTCTCCGGGATACCGCGTTTCACTGCGTATTCTCTCTTCCCCTTTTGGGCGGTTTATCATATAATGCAATATATGATAAAAATTATGAAAAATAGGGGAAACTACATGCAGAATCATGAGAAGAATACATACAGTCTCTGTCACATCGTGATCGCGGTGTTGGCAGTGGTCCTGATGGGGCTGATCGTCTGGATGATGGTCATCGTGTCGCACATGCAGGGGACGGCGCGCGTGGTAAACTATGCCGGGCTGGTGCGCGGGACGACGCAGCGGATGGTGAAGCTGGAAATGGCGGGTGAGCCGCAGGATGAGATGCGCCGCGAGATCGAGGCGTATATTCAGGGGCTTCGAGAGGGGGATGCATCGCTGTCTTTGGTGCGCCTGTCGGATCCGGATTTCCAGGATAAGATGAAGGAGCTAAGCGGCTACTATCTGCAGGTCAAGCAGGAGATCATTCAACTTCGTCGCACGGGGAAGGCGGACTCCTACCTGATCACTGCGACTGAGCAGTTCTTTGCTATCTGCGATGAGGCGACCGCGCTTGCCGAAGTGTACTCTGAGAAGCAGGCGAAGGATCTGGCTGTGCTGGAGAAGGGCATCACGCTGGTGATCTTCGCGCTGATGATCCTGATCGGTCTCGAGTTTTTCAAGGCGCTGAAGAGGCTGATCGAGAACCGCACGCTGCAGAAGAAGGCGTATCTGGATGCGGCGACGGGGCTTCCGAATAAGAACCGGTGTGAAGAGATCCTGAATGCGCCTGTTTCTTTGGATATGGGTGTGGTGAGCTTCGATCTGAATGATCTTCGCCGCATCAATGACAGCAGGGGACATGAGGCGGGGGATGTATACATCCGTCGTTTTGCGACCGCTCTTCGGGCGGCAGTACCGGAGGAGCATTTCGTCGGCCGTCTTGGCGGGGATGAATTCTTGATGGTGACGCATGGCCTCTCCGAGACGGGCATGGAGGAGCTTCTGGAAGATTTGCGTGCAAAGCTGGCAGAGGAGGCAAAAGAGCATATGGATACGCCGCTTTCTTATGCGGCGGGATATGTGCTGGCAAAGGATGCCCCTGAGGCGTCCATGCGAGAGCTTTTCGCGAAGGCCGATAAGCATATGTATATCCAGAAGAACCATGCGAAGCGCAAGGAGGCAGAGGCGGAGAGGCGTCTTTCGCTGCGTCTGCTGAAAATGCTAAGCCGTTATCGGAAGAATTTCGCAAATTGTCTGTATTGTGATCTGAAGTTGGATGCCTATCGCACGATCCGTGCGAGGAGCGATTTCCCTCTTGCGTCTGAGGGTAGCTATTCCGGTGCGGTGCTGCAGCTCGTGGAGGAGATCGAAGGGGCAGACCGGGAGCGCATACAGAGCGCACTCTCGAAGGAGGCACTGGAGAAGTCGATCCTTCATAGGGAGGATGCGCTGGATCTTTCCTTTACGCCGAAGGAGGGGGCGGAATTACGCCGTCTCGTCGTCATTCCCGTGGACTTTGACTGCGAGGGGCAGCTTCATCATGTCCTTCTTGCGTTTCAGCACGTTCGCCGGGCGGAGGATGCGCCTTTGGGGGCGAAGGAAGCGCTCTCCCTCTACTATGAACAGCTGAAGCAGTCCATTCTGGAAAATGACAGCTATGTGGATGCCATGCTGGATATGGCGGACTGTATCTATATGGTCGATCTGACCCATGACAGGCTGGAAAGGGATATCGTGCTTCCGGGGAAGGAGGAAGCACATGCGCGCCTCTTTGCGGCACCTTCGCTGCCATGCTCGTATCAGGCCTACTGCGAAGCCCATATGATGCAGATCACACGACAGACACAGGGGTGCTACCGCATCGCCATGAGTGTGACCGATCTTTTGAAGCGTTTCGAAGCGGGTGACCGGCAATTCTCTGCAGAGTACGGGGTGCGGGAAAAGGATGGAACGATCCGCTGGGTCCGTAAGCTGATCCTTATGACGCGCATCACCGTCTATGATACGGATGTCGGACAAGATATGCCCGTCGTGCAGGCCATCGTCCTTTTGAAAGATACCACAGAAATGCATGAAATGGAGGAACAGCGGCAGGCGGAGCTGCAGGCCGCTCTGGATGAAATGAGCTCTGCGAATCGCGTGAAGACGGAATTCCTCTCCCGCATGAGCCACGATATCCGTACGCCGCTGAACGGCATCATCGGTCTTTTGAAGATCAATGAAGATCACTTCGATAACAGGGAGTTGGTCTTTGAAAACCAGAAAAAGATGCAAGCGGCAGCGAAGCATCTGCTCTCCCTCATCAATGACATCCTGCAGATGAGCAAACTGGAAGCCGGCGGCGTCACCCTCTCCCGCGAGCGGATCTCTCTCTCTGAGCAGAGAGATGACATCCGCAGCATCCTCTCTGATCGTGTGGTGGAAGCAGGGCTCGAGTGGATCGATGAAGTGAAGGATTACTCGTTCCCTGTACCCTTCGTGTACGGCAGTCCCCTGCATCTTAGGCAGATCATTCTTAATATTTTAGGAAACTGCATCAAGTACAATAAAAAGGGCGGCCGGATCCTGACAAAGGTGGAGTTTCTGGGGACGAGCGGGAATCGCTGCACCTATCGATGGACCGCTTCGGATACCGGTATCGGTATGAGCAAAGAGTTTTTGGCTCATATTTTCGATCCCTTCACCCAGGAAAGACAGGATGCCCGCAGTGTATATCAGGGGACGGGCCTCGGTATGGCCATCGTGAAGAGACTCATCGATGCGATGGGGGGAACCATCTCTATCACCAGTGAAGAGGGGAAGGGCTCGACCTTCGTCATCACGATCCCCTGCGAGATCGCGCCCGCTGAGGAAGAGAAGCCGAAGGAAAAGGGACATGTGGATATCGCAGGTCTGCACCTCATGCTGGTCGAGGATAATGAGCTGAATGCAGAGATCGCGCAGATGCTCCTCACGGATAAGGGGGCGCGCGTCACCGTCGTGGGCGATGGCAAACAGGCTGTCGATCTTTTCAAAAATAAGATCCCGGGTACCTTCGATGCCATCCTCATGGATATCATGATGCCTGTCATGGACGGCATGACCGCGACAAGGGTCATTCGCAGCTTTGCGAGAGCGGATGCGAAAACCATCCCCATCATCGCCATGACGGCCAATGCTTTCGATGAAGATGCGAAAAAATGCATCGAAGCCGGTATGAACGCACACCTGACGAAACCGATAGAGATCGATCGTGTCATCGAGGTTCTGGGACAATATTGCCGATGAAAAAGGGGCTGTGAAGAAATGAATCCTCATTTCTTCACAGCCCCTTTTTACTTTGCTTTCATATGGTTCAGGGTTCAAGGTTCAGGGTTGAGATGGCAGCTTCGCCGCCTTTTTTTAGAAGATGGTATTCTCGTATCGCAGCCTTCCCTTCTAGGGGAAGGTGCCCCGCAGGGGCGGATAGGGTGACTATGGTATGAAAGACAGCTGGGATAAGGTTTCCCGGTCACTCCTATGAGAGCTGCAAGTCCCCCGAGGCAGATTGAACGCGAAAATGAGATGATCGTTATTTCACATCGCCTTTGAGGGAAGCGGCATTCTCGTATCGTCATCCCGAGCGCAACCGAGGGATCTTTTTCGTTTGCCGTGTTCTTTTTCCTGCGTGGAGCGGTCTGCATGAAACACCGTTTTGGGGGGCGCAGGGAGCAGGGGGGTTCCCGCTTGCCGATCCTCTCACATCCTTTGCCTTGCCGCGAACGAAAAAGATTTCTCGCTTTCGCTCGAAATGACGAATGCGGGGAAGCGGCATTTTCGTATCGAAAGCCATCTTCATGTGGAGCTTGTGAAGCGGCATTCTCCCTCCTTCCCATGGAAGGAGGTGCCACGAAGGGGCGGAGGTTGGCATCGAGCGGGATGAAAGTCATGGGAGAGGAGCGTTTTCCCTAGTCACCCCTTCCCATCTATGCTATAATACATAGATAAATATCGATAAAAGAAAATGGAGGCGAGGGTATGGATCATTCGCGGATCAAAAGAGAATATACAGAGCCGGCAGTGCCTTTCACGTTGAAAGCGCCGTTCCAGCCGATGGGGGATCAGCCAAAGGCGGTGAAGTCTTTGGTGGGCGGACTCAGAAATGGAGAGTGGGCGCAGGTACTGCTCGGTGCGACGGGGACGGGGAAGACCTTCACGATGGCGAAGGTCATCGAAGAGGTGCAGCGCCCGACGCTCATCATTTCTCCGAATAAGACGCTGGCGGCACAGACGGCGAGTGAATTCAAGGATTTCTTTCCTGACAATGCGGTGTACTACTTCGTTTCCTACTATGACTACTACCAGCCGGAGTCCTATGTGCCGCAGACGGATACCTATATCGAGAAGGATTCGTCACGCAATGAGGAGATCGACCGCCTGCGTCACTCTGCGACGATGGCGCTTTTCGAGCGGCGGGATGTCATCATCGTGGCATCGGTGTCCTGTATCTACGGTTTGGGTGATCCGGAGGACTACAGCTCTATGGGGCTCTCGCTCAGGCCGGGCGAGGAGATCGAGCGCGACAAGATCCTGGAAAAGCTCGTCAGTATGCAGTATATGCGTAATGACATGAATTTTACGCGAGATACCTTCCGTGTGCGGGGAGATACGATCGATGTATTTCCTGCATCGGAAAACAATGTCGCTGTCAGGATCGAAATGTTCGGTGATGAGATCGATTCACTGACGGAGTTCGATGTCCTGACGGGGGAGACGGTCGCTGAGAGAAATCACATCGGGATCTTCCCTGCATCGCACTATGTTACCAGTTCGGATAAGCTCCGTCGTGCCGTCACATCTATCGAGAAGGAGCTGGACGGGCGGCTCAAAGAGCTCCGGGATCAGGATAAGCTCTTGGAGGCGCAGCGTTTGGAGCAGCGGACGAATTATGATCTGGAAATGATGCAGGAGGTCGGATACTGCTCGGGCATCGAGAATTATTCCCGCCATATGTCGGACAGGAAGCCCGGCGAGCCGCCATTTACGCTCTTGGACTACTTCCCTGAAGATTTCCTCATCATGATCGATGAGTCGCATGTGACGGTACCGCAGCTGCGTGCGATGTACAATGGCGACCAGTCGAGAAAAAGCACGCTCGTCGACTATGGCTTCCGCCTGCCGTCTGCGCTGGATAACCGTCCGCTGACTTTTGACGAATTCACCGAACGGATCAATCAGATCATCTATGTGTCGGCGACGCCGGGGTCGTATGAAATGGGCGTCCAGACGAATCTGGCTGAGCAGATCATCCGGCCAACGGGGCTCTTGGATCCTTCCATCGAGGTGCGTCCCATCGAAGGACAGATGGATGACCTGCTCGGGGAGATCCATAAGCGTGAGGAGGCTCACGAGCGCGTTCTCATCACGACACTCACGAAGAAAATGGCGGAAGATCTCACCGATTTCCTGACGGAAGCGGGCGTGAAGGTACGCTATCTGCACTCTGACGTCGCGACCATCGAGCGTGCGGAGATCATCCGTGACCTGCGTGCGGGCGTTTTCGATGTGCTGGTCGGCATCAATCTTTTGCGTGAGGGTCTCGATATGCCGGAGGTCTCGCTCGTGGCCATCCTCGATGCGGATAAGGAGGGATTCCTGCGCTCGGAAACTTCGATGATCCAGGTCATCGGCCGTGCAGCCAGAAATGAGCATGGCCACGTCATCATGTATGCGGACCGCATCACGAAGTCGATGAAGTATGCCATTGATGAGACGAATCGCCGCCGCACCATCCAGCAGGCATATAATGAGGAGCATCACATCATCCCCCACACTGTCCAAAAGCGGGTCAAAGACCTCATTGACCTCACGAAGATCGAAGAAAAGCCGGCTGCCTATGGCGGCAAGAATAAAGAGGGCGAGCTTTCTGATGAGGAGATCTACGCCCGTATGAAGGACTGCGAGAAACTCATGAAGCAGGCGGCGAAGGATTTAGAATTCGAAGCCGCCGCCCGCTACCGCGACCAGCTCGCCAAGCTCCGCCAGCTCTGGACCGATCGCTACGGTTCCCGCGGGGAAGAAGCCCTGAAGCGTCAGGCTGCGGCGAAGAAACGGATTTATAAACCAATGAAGAAACGGGTGTAATTTTTGGGTGACTAGTGACTGGTGGCTGGTGGCTGGGGATTAGGGATTAGGGGTTCGTTTTGCCCTGCCAGCTGAGCAGCCCCCTTGAAGAAGGGGCGCGCCAAAGGCGGAGGATAGAGTGCCTCGAAGAGGCACCCTTTTGCAGAAAGGTAAACGATGTATGTAAGACAATCGCTTCTCTCGTCTCGTCATTTTCTGAGGAATGCGCTCTTACATGCCAGCTGAGTAGCCCCTTGAAGAAGGGGCGCGCCGAAGGCGGAGGATAGAGTGCCTCGAAGAGGCACCCTTCAGCAGAATGGTAAACGATGTATGTAAGACAATCGCTCCTCTCGTCTCGTCATTTTCTGAGGAATACGTTTTTACATGCCAGCTGAGCAGCCCCTTGAAGAAGGGGCGCGCCGAAGGCGGAGGATAGAGTGCCTCGAAGAGGCACCCTTCTGCAGAAAGGTAAACGATGTATGTAAGACAATCGCTTCTCTCGTCTCGTCATTTCGAGCGAAGCCGAGAAATCTTCCTTGCACACCGGTAAAACGAAGACGGCAGGATAACGTGAAACCAATGATCCCAAGCGATTTTTACGTGACCGCCTGCATGCAGAATACCGCTGCGACGTAAAGATCCCTCGACTGCGCTCGGGATGACGATACGAGAAAACAGGCTATCCCCCCATTCCCTTTCATTCCATCACGCATGGAGAATGCCGTTTCCCCGTCTCGTCATTTCGAGCGAAGCCGAGAAATCTCAATAGCACAACGGTTATCAGCCATTTCTCATTCAATCGAGGCTTTCAAATGGAATCAAGGGGAGCCGCCCCAGGGGCTCCCCTAAATCCCCCATACATTTTCCTTCAATTTCGAAAGGACATCCATGGAAAAAGGAATCATCATAAAAGGCGCGCGTCAGAACAATCTGAAGAATATCGATCTGACGCTGCCGCGAAATAAACTCATCGTTTTCACCGGGCTGTCCGGCTCGGGGAAATCGTCGCTGGCTTTTGATACCATCTATGCGGAAGGACAGCGAAAATATGTCGAGTCCCTGTCTGCCTATGCACGGCAGTTCTTAGGGCAGATGAATAAGCCGGACGTGGATAAGATCGCAGGGCTTTCGCCGGCGATCTCCATCGATCAGAAATCCACCAGCCATAACCCGCGATCGACGGTCGGTACAGTGACGGAGATCCATGACTATCTCCGTATGCTCTATGCACATGCGAGCCGTGCCTTCTGCCCGCACTGCGGCAAGCCGATCCAGCGGCAGACGGTGGACCAGATCGTCGATGCGCTCCTTTCGCTTCCCGAGCGGACGAAGCTCATGCTCCTTGGGCCAGTCGCTGTCGCGAAGAAGGGGACGCATAAAAAGCTCTTGGAAGAGCTCCGTAAGGAGGGTTATGTCCGCGTCCGCGTGGATGGGGACGTCCTCTCCCTATCCGATGACATCGAGCTTGCGAAAAACAAGAAGCATACCATCGAAGTGGTGGTGGACCGCATCATCGTGAAGGACGGCATCGTGCGCCGCCTGACAGACTCGGTGGAGGCTGCGCTGAAGCTAGGGGATGGCATGATGGTGGGAAGCATCATCGGCGGAAAGGACATGGTCTTTTCCACCCATTTCTCCTGCCCGGACTGCGGCATTTCCCTGCCAAAACCGGAGCCGCGCATTTTCTCCTTCAATAATCCCTTCGGCGCCTGCCCCGACTGCATGGGCCTCGGCGCCTCACTGGAGGCGGATTTCCATCGCATCCTGCCAGATCACACGATGCCCTTCCGTCTGGGCGCGATCCAGCCATTTCCTTATAATAAGGAAACATGGCTCTACAAGCTGCTCGATGCCTTCCTGAGATCCTATGGCCTCACCATGGATGCATGCTATGATGACTTGCCGGATCAGGCAAAGGCAGAGTTTGAAAACGGCGGCACAGCGCTTCTCTCCTTCCAGTACACCAGCCCCGAAGGCATCGCGAAGACCTATGAACGACCCTTCGAAGGTATCGTCCCGATGACGAAGCGGCGCTATGAAGAGGCGTGGACAGAGAAGATGAAGGAAACGCTCTCGAACTACCTCATCGAGAAGCCTTGCCCCGTCTGCCATGGGGCGCGCCTGAAGCCCGAGAGCCTCGCTTTCCGCGTGGGCGGAAAGAATATCGCAGAGATCTCCTCCATGGCGGTCATCGACCTTTTGGACTTCATGAACCATGTCACGCTTTCCGAAAAGGAAAAGCTCATCGCAGACCAGATCCTGCGCGAGGTGAAGAGCCGTCTCTCCTTCCTCGTGAATGTTGGGCTCGACTACCTGACACTCTCCCGCGGAGCTTCGACGCTCTCCGGCGGCGAAGCCCAGCGCATCCGTCTGGCAACGCAGATCGGTTCCGGGCTGGTCGGTGTCCTCTACATCTTGGATGAACCGTCCATCGGTCTGCATCAGCGTGACAATGACAAGCTCCTTGCGACACTGAAGGGCATGCGGGATCTGGGAAATACGCTCATCGTCGTCGAGCATGATGAGGATACCATCCGCACCGCAGACTGGGTCGTGGATATCGGCCCCGGCGCAGGGGAAAATGGCGGCTCCGTCGTCGCGGAGGGTACGCCTGAGGACGTGATGAAGGTGAAGGACTCCATCACGGGGCAGTACCTGCGCGGTGAGAAATACATCCCTCTACCGGAAAAGAGGAGAAAAGGGAATGGACTCTCGCTCACCATCCATGGCGCTCACGAACACAATCTGAAGCACATCGACGTGACCATCCCGCTCGGTGCCTTCACCGTCGTCACCGGGGAGTCCGGCTCGGGCAAGAGTACGCTCGTGAATGAGATCCTCTATCAGGGACTGTCGAATATCAAGAACCATACATCCTACCGGGCAGGGGCTTTTGACTCCATGGACGGCGCAGAGTATGTGGATAAGATCATCGATATCGACCAGCAGCCGATCGGGCGCACGCCGCGCTCGAATCCGGCCACCTATACCGGCGTTTTCAATGACATCCGCGAGCTTTTCAGCCAGACCTCCGAAGCCAAGATGCGCGGCTACAAACCGGGGCGTTTCAGCTTCAATATGAAAGGCGGACGCTGTGAAGCCTGCCACGGTGACGGCATCATCAAGATCGAGATGCAGTTCCTCTCAGACGTTTACGTCCCTTGTGAAGTCTGCCACGGCGCCAGGTACAACCGAGAGACGCTCGAAGTCCGCTACAAGGGCAAGAACATCTCCGATGTGCTGAATATGACCATCGATGAAGCCGTGCCTTTCTTTGAAAACCACGACAAGATCCTGCGGAAATTGAAGACCCTGCAGGAGGTCGGCCTCGGCTACATCCATCTGGGACAGCCGGCCACCACCATGTCCGGCGGCGAAGCCCAGCGAGTGAAACTTGCGACCGAGCTCATGCGCCGCGGCACCGGAGATACCCTCTACATCCTCGATGAACCGACCACCGGCCTTCACAGCGAAGACATCCGAAAGCTTTTGATCGTTCTCGAGAAGCTGGTGGATCAGGGAAATACTGTCGTCGTCATCGAGCACAATCTTGATGTCGTCAAGACTGCCGACTACATCATCGACCTCGGCCCCGAAGGCGGCGACAAGGGCGGCGAGATCGTAGCCACCGGCACGCCGGAAGAAGTTGCAAAAGTGGAAGCGTCCTACACCGGGCAGTACCTTGGGCCGGTCATCGAACGGACGAAAAAGTTTATGGGGTTGAAGTGACTAGGGGATAGTGGCTGGGGATTAGGGACTAGGGATTAGACTAGGAGACTAGAAGACATCAGCCCCCGTATCGTCATTTCGAGCGAAGCGAGAAATCTTTCTTGCAGACCGATAAACGAAGGATGCGAGAAAGGAGAAATACGCAGTACCGAGGCGTCATTTCCGTATCAGTGCCTATGTGATACTGACCGCAGTGCAAGAAAGAATCATCGGAAGCGCTTTCGATGACGAGACGATACGGGAAAGGGATACCCTAAAAAGTTTGAAAGCAGAAAATAACCATCTTCCCTTTATAGGAATCCTCATAGGTTAAACAGGTTCAAAAGGTTCACAGGTTTTTCATCTTTCGCGAATATCATATATTCTAAAACTCCGCGGCGCTTCCCTATGATGATGCGCCGCACCACCCCCGTTGAACCCTCTGAACCCCTAATCCCTTATTCTTTTTCTCAGGAGTCTTTTATGATCGATGTCAATGAAAAAATCAAAGCCAAGGTAGAAGCCCTTCCTGACTCGCCCGGGGTGTACCGCTGGAAAGACAAAGACGGGCGGATCATCTACGTCGGCAAGGCGAAGAACCTGAAGAACCGTGTCCGCTCCTATGTACGAGAGGATAAGAACCGTTCCCCGAAAGTCGCTGCGATGATCCGTCACGCGGATGATCTCGACATCACGATGACCGGGACGGAGATGGAGGCGCTGATCCTGGAGTGCAATCTCATCAAAGAACTGCACCCGAAGTACAATATCTCCCTCCGTGATGACAAGTCCTACCCCTATGTGAAGATCACGGTGAATGATGAGTGGCCGCGCATCTTCGTCACGAGAAACATCCGCCGTGATGATGGGGCGAAGTATTTCGGCCCCTTTACCGACGTGGGGAGCCTTCGTCAGACGCTGTCCCTCCTTCGCCACTACTATCCCATCCGTACCTGCCGCTCCATGAAGGTATCCCGTCCCTGTCTGCAGTACCACATGCATCTCTGCAGTGCGCCCTGCGGCGGTCACGTCGATCACATCGACTATGACCGTGATGTAAAGACCATCTGTGACCTGCTCGAAGGGAAGAGCACCGCGCTGGTAAAGGAGCTCACGCGGCAGATGATGGAGGCGTCGGAAGCGATGGATTTCGAAAAAGCCGCCAAGCTGCGCGACCACATCCGCGCCATCGAAAGTGTGCAGCAGCGCCAGCACATCGTATCCACGGAAGGGGACTTCGACGTGCTCGGCATGGCACGCGACGGCAGTCACACCGGACTGGAAATCTTCTATATCCGCTATGGCCGCATGGTGGGGAAGGAGAATTTCAGTATCCCTGAAAGTGCATCCGAGACGGATGAGGAGATCATCACCACCTTCCTTCGCGATTTCTACGGAGGAAATCCGACATCCGTCCCGAAAGAGATCATCCTGCCGCTCCTGCCGGAGGAGTCCGGTCTCCTCTCTCTCTGGCTGACGAAGCTTCGCGGAAGCGAAGTGAAGCTCATCCGCCCCGAGCGCGGCTTCAAGCGCCGCCTGAAAGACATGGCGATGGCAAATGCAGCGAAGTATCTCTCCGACAAGAAGCTGCAGTGGGAGTATCAGGACGCCCGCGAGCAGGGCGCCGTGCAGAAGCTGAAAGAGCTGCTCTCTCTGCCGCGCCTTCCCGAGCGCATGGAATGCTTCGATATTTCTCACAACCAGGGCGCAGAGACCACCGGCTCCATGGCCGTCTTCGAGCATGGCCGTCCGGCAAAGAGCGAATATAGGAAATTCAAGCTGCAGACCACGCAGGGGCATGCGGACGACTTCAAGTCCATGGCAGAAGTCATGAGCCGCCGCTATGGGAAGGAAAAGGACTGGCCCGAGCCCGACCTCATCGTCCTTGATGGCGGTCTTGGGCAGATGCATGCGGCCATTCCCGTGATCCGCGAGGCCGGCTGCAACGCACCCGTCATCGGGCTCGCCAAACGTATCGAAGAGATCTACGTAGAAGGCAGCGACATCCCGATCGTCCTCGATCACCATGAGCCTGCTCTCCAGCTTCTCCAGTTCATCCGTGACGAAGCCCACCGCTTCGTCATCACCTATCACCGGAAATGGACGAACAAAAGAAATACGGAGTCCGTCCTTGACCACATCGAAGGCATCGGTCCAAACCGCCGGAACGCCCTCTGGCATGCCTTCCGCTCGCTTGATGAAATGAAAAAAGCGAGCGAAGAGGAGCTCGCCAAGGTAGCGGGCATGAATAAGCGTGCCGCGCACAATGTCTATCGGTTCTTCCATATGAGAAAAGATGAGAAACAGCTCGTCCTGCAGGGGATGGATGTGGAAAAGGAAGGCGGATGATACGGGGTAATGCGACATTCTACCTCCTTCCTTTGGAAGGAGGTGCCCCGAAGGGGCGGAGGTTGGCTTCCAAATCTGGATGAAAACTCATGTTGGACGAGCGCCGCCCCCGTATCGTCATCCCGACCGAAGCCGAGGGATCTTCCTTGCACAGCGGAAAAACAGTTTCTCTGGAAACCGCAGTGCCAAGGCATTGTTACTCTATCATCGCATAAATAAGTGCGGATGATGGAAGAAAGACTGTTTTATCCAAAATACGACAATAAAAAAAGGAGCTGTGAAGAAATGAATCCTCATTTCTTCACAGCCATTTTTTGTTTCTTTGTTTCACACCTATCCCAACTTTTGGATACAGGTAAACAACGTTGTGGAATCCGAAATTATTTTAAGCATTTGGCTAGAAAGATCCCCGAGTGGGGGGTTTTTTATTTTGCCTGTTTTTCAAAAAACGGAAGAAATCATAGCGGGGAGTGGTTTGATTTCAGGAAGAAAGCACTGAAATCATCGATAAAATCAATGCATGGGCAGCAGCTGGAAAAATGATGGGTTTGAAAAATTTTCGTTGTCACAGGGTGGGGGATTGTGGTAGAATGTGGGTAAATGTGGAGGAGGTGGAAGGATATGTTTATGAATGAATATTCTCATACCATAGACGCCAAGGGGCGCATGATCCTTCCAGCGAAATTCAGGGAAGAGCTGGGAAGTCGTTTTGTGCTGGCTCCAAGTCTGGATACCTGCCTCAATATTTATCCGAAAGAGCGCTGGGATGCCTTGATCGCCCGGCTACAGAAGCTGCCCTTCACGAACCGTAATGTCCGCAAGATCATGCGTCATCTGATCGGCCGAGGGACGGAGATGGAGTGCGACCGCCAGGGGCGTATCCTGATCCCTGCCCACCTTCGTGAATTTGCAAAGCTGAAGAAGGAAGCCTGCATCGTGGGGACGGGACCCATCATCGAGATCTGGGATCCGGAGCTCCTGCGTCAGGACGAAGAGGGCGAGGATATCGCAGAGATCGCGGATGCTCTCGACCTTCCGCTGAATTTTGATCTGTGAGGTTTGGGAGTGACTGGTGACTAGGAATGAGTGACTAGGGACTCACGCTTTCTCCATCTGTCTTTCATGCCGCTTTGCCTTATTCGAGCAGAGCTTTCACACCCCATCAAGGTAATGCTATTAAGTTAAGGAAATCGTTAGCTACGTAACGTCTTGCTTCCCCCTTCGGGGGAAGTGCCGAAGGCAATAGGGGCATGCCAGCGGT
>JABLTS010023550.1_pt1 | contig 23655 bp, 29 predicted proteins | sample 7160081 | NCBI WGS metagenome assembly JABLTS01 (sample SAMN14651231, study PRJNA627086) | human gut metagenome | isolation source: feces | host: Homo sapiens | reverse complement strand
CAACGTAAAAGCATGACCGAACTGTAGGGGCCGGACATGTCCGGCCCGCGGCCTTTCCGCAAGCGCCCGTCTGCCGTACACTGCCGGGCCGGGCATGCCCGGCCCCTACGGCGCTGCTACAACAAAAAACGCGCGGCCCCCTTTGCCTGGGGGCCGCGCGGAATGTGCTAATGTAGCTTACTCAGCCTGGATAGCACCGGTGGGGCAAACGCCCTCGCAAGCGCCGCAGTCAACGCAGGAAGCTGCATCGACAACAGCCTTGTCCTCCATGGTGATTGCGCCAACGGGGCAGGTGTCAACACATGCACCGCAAGCAACGCACTCGCTGGAAACGGTATGAGCCATCGTGAACTCCTTATCTCCGTGCTGAATCTATAGTTTGTACCCTCCCGGCCCTGCACGGCTGCTCCCCGGGATGGCACACAGTCGGTTTGCTCTGCCTACTGCGTTGTATTTAGTGTATCACATTACGACTGATTTGGCAAGTGCCATATCTTGAATTTTTTCAACGGTAAGCCGCAACTAACTTCCGCTGTAGTCCGTTATTTGTCCTCTTTATCAGCGGGGAGCGGTGTGCGCTTGCCGCCGCGGACATAGACGCATTCGTCGCGCTTATAGATGCGCGGCGCCAGGATTTCCACGTTGGAGCGCACCTTCAGTGTGCCCGCCACCACGTTTACTTCAATGACCGTGCCCTCGCCGTCCGGCGTGCGGACGATGCTGCCCACCTGCGGCGTGATCGAGTTCAGGTACTCATAGCTCTTTTGTTCATAAGCCAAACAGCACATCAGGCGTCCGCACGACCCACTGATCTTGGCGGGGTTCAGGCTCAGCCCCTGCTCCTTCGCCATCTTGATGGACACGGGCTGGAAGTTTTTCAAAAACCGGCTGCAGCAGAACGGCTGACCGCAAAGCCCCAGGCCGCCCAGCATCTTGCTCTCATCGCGCACGCCGATCTGGCGCAGCTCGATGCGGGTGTGGAACTGGGACGCCAGGTCCTTGACCAGCTCGCGGAAGTCCACGCGGTTGTCGGCCGTGAAGTAGAACACCAGCTTGCTGCGGTCCAGCGTGTACTCGGCATCGACCAGCTTCATTTTCAGGTTGTGGGCGGCAATGCGCTGCTCACAGATATGGTACGCCTGCTGCACATCGGCGCGGTTCTGGCGCATACGGCGCACGTCCACGGCGTCGGCCACGCGGATGACCGGCTTGACCTCGCGGGAGAAGCCCGGCACCTCATGCGCGGCGCGGACGACCTCGCCGCATTCGGTGCCGCGGGCCGTCGTGACGACGACAAAGTCGCCCTCCTTGATCTTGAACTCGCCCGGGTCAAAATAATACGCCCGGCCATTCTCTTTAAATTTAACGGATACTACTTTCATTGGTTCGGTCCTTTTATATGGTCATTGTCATTTTAGCATTGTTGCAGGGGGGCGGTGTCCCCGACGCATGTAGGGCGGCTTCCCCCTCGGGGGAAGGCTTTTTCACGCAATCTCCCCCGCCAGCACGGCCACGTTTAACCGCAAATTTCCGTTTCCGGTCAGGCTTTTCCTTGCCCGGGCGTCGGCGTTCAAAATCTTCGCCGCGCCCGCCGGGGTCAGCCCGCCGCACTGCTCCTGCCCGTAGGCGGGGCGGCGCAGCACGGCGCTGCACAGCTGGTCCAGCGTCCACAGCAGGGCCGCAAAGCCGTCCTTGTCGCGCTCGTACTTCGTCAGCAGCGCCAGCGCGCGGTAGGTGTCGCCCTGCGCCGCGTAGCCGCACAGCGTTTTGGCCATGCCCAGCGCGGCTTTGGCCGTCGGGTCGTTCCAGCTTTTCAGCGCGGTGCCGATGTGCCCCTCATACAAAAACGCCAGCTCCTCCGCCGCCTTGGCGGGCAGACGCTCGGCCTTTAAGCGGGCGGCACAGTCTGCCGCGGGCACCGGCGCAATCGTGTAGGCCGCGCACCGGCTGCGGATCGTCGGCAGCACGGTGGCCGCGCTCGTCGCCGTCAGCAGGAACAGCACCCCCTCGGGCGGCTCCTCGATGATCTTCAGCATCGCGTTGGCGGACGACCCGTTCAGATTCTGCGCGCCGTAGATGAACAGCACGCGGCCCGCCGCGTCGGTGGACAGTGCCGAGCGCTGGATCGCCTCCCGCGCCTCGCGCACCTTTTTAACGGGGATCTGCCCGCTTGCACCCTCGCCCTGCAGAACCAGGCATTCGGTGTCCTCTTTTTTCAGCACGGCCTCGGCGTGGGGGCCGCCGGCAGGGTACAGGTAATCGGCAGCAAGACAGCGCGCAGCAAAGCCCGCGCCGCAGCCCGGCTCCCCCACCAGCAAAACCGCAAGGGGCAGCCGCCCGCCGCGCAGGGCCGTGCCAAGCTCGGCTTTCAGCGCGTCATTGCCCGCCAGGCGCTCCAGCATCACAGCTTCTCGAAGCGCTCGACGTTCGTGACCATGACGGTAGCGCCGCCGACCGTGACCTCCATCGGCATCGTGCTCTCAATGCCCAGGCCCAGCGTGGCCGTGCCGGGCACGATCTCGGTGCGCTGCTTGCAGCACTTGGAGATGATGCCGATGCAGTCATCGACGCGCTCGTCATCGGTGCAGATCAGCAGCGTCATGTTGCCCGCCATCAGGAAGCCGCCGGTGGTGGCCAGACGGGTGACGTAGAACTTGCTTTTCAGCAGCTCGTTGCAGACATTCTTGGAATCCTCTTTATTGACGATTGCAGTGATAAGTTTCATGGTTATCCAGCCTTTCTATTGATACATCGAATTTTTTCAGCGGTTGCGGTTTTCCCAGTCGCGGCGGCGCTTCCAGTCCTTCACGGCGTCAACGCACCAGTCAAAGACCTCGCGGCCATAAAACGCCAGAAAACCCGCCAGCCCCAGCACGAGGCTGACCTTGATGGCGAAGCTGCCCGTCAAAAAGCTGAAGGCCCAAAACGCCAGCTCGATCCAGCCCAGGTATTTCATCTTGAACGGAATGATGCCAAACAGCAGCACCATCTGATCCGGCCACAGCCAGGTGTAGGCGAACAGCATACTCTGGAAGATGGCGCTCGGCCCGGCGTAGCCTGTCAGAAAGCAGCTGACCCACGCACCCAGCATGCCCAGCGCCAGAAACAGCGTCGTGCGGAAATCGCCCCAGACGCGGGCCAGTGCGTTGCCCAGCCAGTAGTAGAACAGCAGGTTCAGCACGCCAAAGACGCCGCCCAGCCAGATGGGCTGGAACAAAAACGTGATAAGGCGCCAAATCTGTCCGTGCAGCACATAGGTGCGGCTCAGCATCAGCAGACTGCCGAAATCGCGGTTGAAGAACAGCATGATGATGCCTGCCGCCAGCTGTCCGATCAGCAGCCCGTTGATGAGGTTCGGGATACCAAGGTTGCCGTAGCGGCGTTCGAGTTTATCGATCCAGTTCATGGGAGAAGCCCTCCGTTGCATACAAATTTACAGAATATATTATAGCAATTCTGCGCGCAAAGTGCAACAATTCCCTGTCGAATCCCTTGCGGCAAACCGGAAAATGTGCTACGCTTTTATCTATAATAAGGAAACGAGGCCGAACATGGGACGTACATCCACCAAAGAAAACAAAAACAGCTACCAGCTTGCCCGCGAGGAGCTGGGCCTGACCCGCGAAAAAGCCAGTGAGCTGCTGGAAACGATAGCCCCCGAGCGCATTGAAAAAATCGAGAACGAACGCACCGTGCCCCGCCCCGACGAGGTGCTGACGATGGCCGAAAAGTACAAGCGCCCGTCGCTGTGCAACTGCTACTGCTCGCAGCAGTGCCCTATCGGCCAGCGGTACGTACCGTTTGTCACGCGGCGCGAGCTGCCGGCCATCATCCTTGAGATGCTGGCCTCGCTGAACGCAATGAACAGCAAGAAGGAGCGCCTGATCGAGATCGCCGCTGACGGCAAAATTTCCAACGACGAAATCGACGATTTCATCCATATCCGTCAGGAGCTTGAGCGCATCTCCCTCACCGTGGAGACCCTCCAGCTCTGGACCGAGCGCATGCTGGCCAACGGCCAGATCGACGCGGAGACGTATAAAAGGAAGCTGGAGGAATAACCTTCTATCTCTCCCCCACCAGCAAAAATTTCCCTCTATTTTTCTCTTTTTCTCCTGTTTCTGCAACAATTCCCGTGCTAAAATCGTATTACAGGTTGAGGGAACACGCCCTCGCCTGACCGCGTACCTGCACAAAGGAGTTATAGAGGATGTTTACGCTGTTTGTTCTTTTTGTTTTTGCCTGGTTGTTCGTCAAGTCTGTCGGTTTGGCCTTCCATGTGACCTGGGGCCTGGCGAAATTCGTCGCCACACTGCTGTTCGTGATTGCCCTGCCGCTGCTGGTGGTTTTCGCCGTCGTCGGCGCGCTGCTGCCTCTGCTGCTGCCCCTGGCCCTCGTGGCTGCCGCCTTCTGCATTCTGAAAAAGGCATAAAGTACCCAACCGCCGTGCGGCCCGGAGCTGCACGGCGGTTTCTTGTCATTGAGGTGTCGGCGTGGTATACTTGTAGTCAGGGCGTTTTGCGCCTGCTATCATCCAACAAAGAGGTTTTTCCCATGAAGCTCGTTGTCTGTTTTCCCGGGATCGGCTATCACTGTGATAAGCCGCTGCTCTACTACAGCCGTAAGCTGGCGGCCTGCGCCGGGTACGACCACACCCTTTTGCTGCAATACACCTACCACAAGGACGGCCTGCGCGGCAGCCCCGCCGCCCTGCGCGAGGCATTTGACACCCTGTACGCCCAGGCCGAGGCCCAGCTGTCCGCCGTAGATTGGCCGCAATACGACGATGTACTGTTTCTTTCCAAGAGCATCGGCACCGCTGTCTCCGCCGCCTTCGCCCAGCGCCACGGCATCCCCTGCCGCCAGATTCTCTACACGCCGCTCTCCCTGACGTTTGCGTTTGCCCCGCAGAATGTCCTTGCCTTTTTAGGCACCGCCGACCCCTGGAGCGATGCTTTCTCCGTCGCCGCCGCAGCCCGCGCCAACGGCACGCCGCTCTTTCTTTATGAGAACGCCAATCATTCCCTGGAAACCGGCGACGTTTTGCACGACCTGGCGACCCTGCAGGACGTCATGCAGAAAACGCAGACGTTCATTACAGATACACCCCACTGACATTTTCCCACCCGACATTTTCCCACCCGCAAAGAATTGACATTTGCCCCGCAAGCTGTTATAATAAGCTGTACAAAATTTATGCTGTGGAGCATTACTCAAGTGGTCGTAAGAGGGAGCACTCGAAATCACGCCTTGCGGGAAGTTCCTTGCAACAAAATTCAATATGCAGATGTACTCAAGAGGTCGTAAGAGGGAGCACTCGAAATGCTTTAGGACAGGAGACTGTCGCGTGGGTTCGACTCCCACCATCTGCGCCATATTCGCCGTAAAATCGAAAGATTTTACGGCGAATATTTTTGTTTACGGCTTTGAAATGTGATGCTGTAAGTTTACGCAATGACTATTACAAGCCAAAATCCACTTGCAACAATAATCTGTTGCAAAAAGCCATTTGTTGCCCGAATTGTTGCCCACAGTTCATGGTTTCCTGCGAGAAGGGATAATAACTTATAAAGAGTTATCTCCACCTGCAGCGTTTTTCGGTGTTGCGAATACTGCTTGGTGGTATGCCGTCAGCACACTGAGCTTGCGCTGCTCCTGTACTTGTACATAGCGGGTCGTGACGGTGTTGATTTTCAGATTTACGCCCATTTGCTGGGAAAAATCGTCCACTGAATGTCCGAGAATTTGGCTAACTGCATAAAAATCACCTGTCAAATTGTACATATTGGTGCCCGCTGTGCCGCGTAGATCGTGAAATCGGATTTTCGGCATCCCAGTGCTACGCATGAATCCGTTAAACTTGACCGAAATACGCTTTTGTAAGTATGGCGAACCGTCCGGCTTGCACACAACAAGATCGTTATCGTAATACTTGACCCCGCCGAGCTTGCACAACCGCCGCTGGTCGGCTTGTTCCTGTTTGAGCCGCAAAAAGATAGGCATCGCTTCTTCTGTAATGGGAAATGAGCGTGTTTCGCCCTCGTCACGGTCCTTCAAGGGTTCCAGGTGTGGCACAATTTTAGCATCTTTTGGCAGGTCACAGGGGATTTGACCTCGCAAGGTAATTTGCCTGTGCGTCAAATCAACATCACGCCAGCGTAACCCCAGTGCTTCGCTGAGTCGCAGCCCAAACAGAACAGCGAGCAGCACCACGGTCTCAAGTACATTACCATGTACAAACGCCAAAAGCTGCTGCACCTGTTCCACGGTGTACTTTTCATATTTGCGCCCGGCGTTCTTACTAAACCGTGTCATAATGTTCTTGGCTGGGTTGTTTGGAATGTAGCCATACTTTACCGCCGAGGACAGCGCAGAGCTTAAAATCCGATGGCAATAACGCACTGAATTCTCCGCCAGTCCCTTCTCACGCAGTTGCGCAATCATATCGTCAATCATTTGGGGTGTCAGTTTATTCAGAGGTACTTCGCCCAGCATGGGAATTAGATGTATGCTTATGCCGCTCCAATAGCTGTATCGTGTACTTTTTGCAAGGTTATGGTGGTAGCTTTCGTACCACTTGGGCAGATACTCTTTTAGCTTTTGTTTGCTCTCTGGTCCATAGCCGACCATAGCGGCGCTGCCAGTCTGTAACTCCAGCTTGATCTGTGCCTCATACAATTCTGCTTCCCTGCGCGTTGCAAAACCACGTTTAGCAATGCTTTTCTGCCTGCCGTTCTCGTAGACTTTCACATTGACATCGTAGACGATGCCCGATCTGCCTGTTAAAATTCCTTGGCTGTTTCGCTTGTTTTTGACTTTTCTCTCGCGGATCGCCATATCAGCACCCACCACTTACAGACCTTGCCGGGGTCTTGGCACGGTTGTAATAATCCCAAATCGCCTGTTCGGAAATCAGGCGACGGTTGCCGTTCTGGATGAACTCCAACTCGCCGTTGTCCATTAACTGGCGCAGTCGATTTTCTCCGATGCCGGAAACAACTGCCATTTGTTCCACAGTTTTCAGCATCGGTTCAAACGGATTTCGCACAGCTTGCGGTGTTTTTTGCTTTGCATATCTTGCCATAACTATCCCTCCTGCGGTATAATTTATAAAACAAATTGTTTGTGGTACTTGTGCACAGCACAGGAACACGATCATTTGTAAGGCTTGAAGATTTGGTATATTCAGTTTTCAAGGTTCTTGTAAGCAAGACATACATTTTGTATTTCCTGCTTACAAGTATATTATATGACACACTTTTTGCATGTCAACTGCTTTCGGTATAAATTCTTATTTTTTTAACATTTGGGAGACTTGTTATGGATACCCAAGGAAGAAGAATAAAAAAATTGCGTTTGGCTAAAGGTCTTTCGCAAAAGCGCCTGTCCGATATGGTTGGAATTGTACCTACCCACTTACAGGCCTACGAATACGGAACACGCCACCCAAAAGAAGAAATTCTCAATCGGCTGGCAAAAGCATTAGATGTCACACCAAGTATGCTTCAACCGTTAGATGTTGATACCGTAAATGGTCTACTTGGCATTATCTATGAAATGCACACCAGTTACCATGGATTGGAAATTGTAGAAGAAGATGGACAGATTTCCATCCGCTTGCCAAACACCTTACAAGCAATGCCCGCCAAAAAATCACTGCTTAGGATCAAGAAAATTCTTGACGATAATACATACCAGCCTTATCCAGAATACCAGTCAGCGAAAGACATCCAAGAAGAAAATCAAATTCTACCGGATACGGGCGTTACTGTTGCACAGGAGAAACGCTGGGTCAAAGAGCAAGAAGGTCTGTTGCTGCGAGCAACAGATTTATATAGCCCAGATGTGAATTACAATCAAATCGAGGCCGATCGAAAGGCGCTTCGTAAGCAATATCCGGATGACAGCGAAGATGAGGATTAACCTTTATGGATACTTATCAACTGAATGAACAGCAACAGCGATTAGCAGAAACTTTTTATAACGATTATTCTCTTATCAAATTTGGGGCTTATGGGGAAGAATACCTTTATACTGTTTGCGATGTAGATACAAGAAAATATCATGCCCTGAGAGAAAGACCAGATTATAGACAGTTTATTGCCGATAAGGACAAATACTATCGCCAGATGCTAAGTAACCTAATGGCGTTGCGATGCAATTTTTCAGCCGATTCGTTTATTGAAGACAAAGAAAAGCGCCCATATATGTGGAACCATGTGACAGATAGATTATTGCGAGAATGTGAGCCTATCGTAAAATTGCAAATATTGGAAGATGTGAAGAAGGGGCGATAATTACAATATCGTGTACTTTTGTTCAGAGTGATGCGTACCACTTCTTTTTCGGGCGCTTTATATCTGTCAGATTACAATGTGACTTTACGCAAAATAGCGTTTCTGAACACAGGTCACTTGAAATTCTCAATATTTTATGGAGTTTCCTGCCACATTGTGGTATAGTAAATTTGGTAATATACTGTTTAGAACTTCCGTTCGGAGAAATTGATATGGCGCTAAACTATAATAAGCTTTGGAAAATGCTAATAGACAAAAATATGCTTAAATCCGAGTTGGTCAGGCGTTCAAAGATTAGCACAAATGCAATGGCTCGTATGGGAAAAAACGAAGATGTTCGATTGGACACTTTGGTGAAAATATGTGGCGTACTCGACTGTAAGATTGACGATATCGTGGATTACTATTGATTTGTACCGCCAATATATGCAGGAGAGCGTATCATGGGAAATAACAACTGTAACCTTCAAACGGCAAAAAATGCCAAGGATGATGAATTCTACACCACATATGAAACTGTCCAAAAAGAGCTTAGTCATTATGTGAAGCATTTTAATAAGAAAACTGTTTTATGCAATTGCGATGACCCTTTCAAGTCAAATTTCTGCCGGTATTTTATTCGGAACTTTAATGTACTTGGCCTCAAGCGTTTGATTTGTACTTCGTATGTAACTTCTGACATTGGCTCGTTTCAAACAAGTCTATTCGAAAACTGTGAGGAACCCCAGTTTAACACCCGTGGCTATGTTTTAGATTTAAAAAAAGTTCCAGAAAAAGCAAACAGCTTTTCAGATAAAGAAATCGAGTCCTTTTTGTTTAAAAGTCAACACGTTCAATATCTTTATGGCAATGGGGATTTTAGAAGTCCTGAGTGTGTTGAGTACCTAAAAGATTCAGATATCGTGGTTACTAATCCACCGTTTTCACTATTCAAAGAACTCATCGCACTGTTGGTTAAATATCAAAAGGGCTTTTTACTAATTGGAAATCAAAATTCACTGACGTATAAAGAAATTTTCCCGTTGATTCAAAACAATCAGGCGTGGACTGGATATCAGTTCGGTGATATGAAATTTCGCGTTCCCCAAACTTCCGAGCCCAGAGCCACTCGATATTGGGTAGATGAAAACGGCCAAAAATGGAGAAGCCTCGGGAATGCAATGTGGTTGACAAATCTTGACATTGAAAGACGGCATAAGCAGCTTGTTCTCACCAAAAAGTATAACCCAACGGAATACCCGCATTACGATACATATGATGCAATAAATGTAAAGCGTGTAGCAGATATTCCGTATGATTATGCTGGCATCATGGGTGTTCCGATTACAATCATTGATAAGTACAATAGCGATCAATTTGAAATTTTAGGTGAAGCAAATCATGGGTCGGATAATGAATACGATTTATTTAAGCCCACGATTAGAGGAAAGGAATTGTTCAAAAGAATTTTGATTAGAAATAGAATGATTCAAAAAAACACTGCGCAGGAGTTCCGAATTTTAGATTTATTTAGTGGTGCGGGTGGCTTTTCCTACGGAATGGAAAAGAATATTCATTTTAAAACTGTAGTAGCGCTTGATTTTAACGAGCACGCCTTGGAAACGTTCAAATACAATATGCCAGATACGGAAATTGTTCATGGTGATATTACCGATAACGAAGTCAAGAAAGCTGTAATTAAATTAAGTCGAGAAAAGCACGTTAATATGATTATTGGCGGACCACCATGTCAAGGATTTTCACTCAAAGGGAAAAAGCTCGGATTGAGCGATCCTCGGAATTTTTTATTTAACGAGTATCTAAACATCGTTGCAGCGATAAACCCAGAAGTGTTTGTTATTGAAAACGTAAAGGCTTTGCTGTCCACATCTGCAGGATGGTTTAGAGATCAAATCATCGAGAAAGTAACTAATATGGGATATAAAGTTGATTACGGCGTACTGAACGCTTCTGATTTCGGTGTTCCGCAAGCCAGACAACGTGCAATTTTTATTTGTTCCAAACACAAGAAAGTAACATTGCCTGTGCCCACAAGTTCCGAAAAAGTTACTGTCAGAGATGCTATATATGATTTGGCTTACCTGAATTCCGGTGAAGGTGATTTCGTGCAGGCGTATACCACCGATGCCACGAGTTCATATCAACGAAAAATGCGGATGGGTAGTAAGGCGCTTTATAATCATAAGGCATCCAATCATGCAGAAATAGCAATAAAGAAGCTTTCTATGATTCCTCCGGAGTGCGGAAAGGAATTCTTGCCCTCAGACATGGTCGGTAAGCAGCAATTTTCTGGAACATGGGGAAGACTGAAGTGGGATGACGTGTCACCAACGATCGACACTCGTTTTGATGCATCATCAAACGGGACAAATAATCATCCTTTCTTGAATCGCGCAATAACGCCCAGAGAGGCCGCACGGCTTCAGTCTTTCGATGACAAGTTTGTCTTTTTAGGGCAAAAGCTGTATATTCGACAACAAATAGGCAATGCTGTTCCCCCGCTGCTGGCAAAGGCAATCGCTGATAGGATTTACGAAATATTGGGGCATAGTACTTTGGCTGGTAGTATCTGATTTCAAAAAGCAATGCAAAGTCAAGCTTTTCTCAAAACAAAAGGTTATAGAATGGAGCGTGTAATAGATATGAATGTTGAAATGGCCTATTTAACAGGTATGATTCTTGGCAACGGAGAAATTCAACGGGGTGTCAAAGAAACAACAATCACCATCGATATTCCCTACAAGAATCTGTACACAGATGACTTGAAAGATGTTGCGGTCTATGTAAAAGCAAGTACAGTCGATATCCGTTCCATCATAGAGCCACTAATTGGTCGAGATTTGACTATCACGCAGTCCAAACACTCGACAAAAATGTCTTTTACAAAACCAAACGACGAGTATGTGATGCGTGAACTAATTCGACTAATCGGGAATGGCACACATCATTCTACTATGCGAATGAATCCCGAATTATTTGATATTACAACCGATGAAAAGAAAGCGCTTCTAAAAGGCATTGCAGATGTCACAGGTTATATTCGTAAGAGCAATATTGCATTTGGTCAAGAGGGAGCGCACAGAGTCTATATTGAAATTCCCGGAAATTGGTATATGGTAATAGATATCGCCAATATGTTGAAAGCTGTTGATGTTCCTGTTCAAACCATTGATTTTGGGCATCCCAATTTCAGGGATAGCAAACTCGTTAAATACAATGAAGGAAAGCCCAATTTCTGGAAAAAAGAGCATCAGGTTAAAATTTTTGCCAACGAATTTTTAGCAGTGGGCTTCAACATTCAGCACAAACAAGAAGCTTTGGAAAAATACAGCGAGGAACTCTTAGAATTTATAGACCCCGCAAAGACGCATAAATTTTATTGGGAGAAAACCGTCAGGAAAAGTGTCCGTCCTCACCATCCGGGTGAAAATGATCCTTGTCTACCGCCTGAAATTCGCGGCAAGCATTTTAATTCTTGGACGGATTTAGCAAAGGTACTTGGCTATGGCGAGTAATGTAAAAAAAGAATTTGAGTTGTATGAGCCTATGAGATTATGGCTGCAAAAATATCTCGAAGATAAGTACCGGGGCTCTCAAATCATCACCGTTGATTCTCATGCAAGAACTCTTGATGTTATTCTTAGCGAATATGGAATGATTGAGTATTATCCTCAAACCGTTGGCTTGGATATTCAAATAGATGTGCTCGGTATAATCGTCAATGGCAGCAAGAATTCCATCGTCTTTATAGAAGCCAAAAAGACTCAATTAAATCTGCACGATTTGGGACAACTTTGGGCCTATTGCAAATTGTGCGACCCTGCTGAAGCTTTTCTTCTATCTTCTGCTGGAATTGGCAGCTTAAACAAAATATTGAACAATCTTTCTCGAACGGATTTACTTGATTTTGGCGATGGGAAAAGAATCAAGAAGATGCAAGTCGCAAAATGGGATATCACATCAAATGCTATTGATTTTAGAAGTTTAGTTCCGAGATTATAGGTCGCCATTATCAGCAGGAAATCGAATGACAACGTAAGTGTACAACCTCAAATTTGTAAGGGGGCGTTTTTGTGTCTGGAAAATTTTCACTTCGTAAATTCAGCGAAATCAATCTTGATGACCCGTTTTTCGCAACCTTAAAAAACGATTATCCGGGAAGTGCGTCCTCGCCGTCGTTTTCTACTTGGTTTAAGAATAAAGCACAAGAAGGCCGTACCGCATTGGTGTTTTCCGATGATCAGGGACTTGGTGCCTTTATCTGTATAAAGAATGAAAATGAGCCAATCAAGTTGAAGGGCGGTACGCTTTCTGCTTGTAATCGGGTAAAAATCAGCACGATGAAGATTGCCGAGCGCTTTCGTGGTCAACGATTGGGTGAAGGTGCAATCGGACTGGTTCTATGGAAATGGCAAAAATCCGGAACGGATGAAATTTATGTTACCGCATTCGATAAGCAAGATCTGTTGATTTCACAACTTGAAAAATTTGGCTTTCATAAAGTGGGATACAATTTGAACGGTGAAGGCGTGTACATAAAGAGCCGCCATAACATTGATTATAGTGACCCTTATAAGTCTTTCCCCTTTATCAATCCAAACTTTAAATCTTCAGGGTATCTTATTATCAATGATACCTACCATGATACAATGTTCCCTTATTCGGAACTTAAAAATAACACTTTACAAAATGCTGTAGCTATGAATGTGAGTAACGGCCTTAGCAAAGTATATGTCGGCGCTCAATATTCACAGTTGCCCTACGGTATCGGAGATCCGATACTTATCTATCGAAGATATACGGCAGGATCAGGAAAGCAGTATCGCTCATGTATTACTTCTTTCTGCGTTGTAACAAAAATTATACAAGCGAAGAAAAGCGGTCAGAAGCTTATGTCGTTTGATGAACTTTTGACAAAAATTGGGAACAAGTCTGTATTTAACAAAGATGAATTAAGAAACCGCTATAATAACGACTGGAATGTACTTGTTATGGAAATGCTCTATTATGGATACTTTGGTGAAGGAAATAATGTAAATATGGCCTGGCTTAAGCAAAGCGGGTACTGGGGAGATGGGTATCCCACATCGTTTTCACTTGGTCAAGCGGCGTTTAAGAGCATTTTGAAAAAGGGAAATATAGATGTCAGCAATGTTATTATCGATTAAGCCTCAATATGCAGAAATGATTATCAAAGGCACAAAAAAGTACGAATTTCGTACTCGAAAATGTCGTGATGATATTAAAAAAATCATATTTTATGCCACGGCCCCCAAAAGTCAAGTGGTAGGTGAAGCTGAAATAGAATGCGTTTTGGAGGGAACCCCCACTGAAATTTGGAAGAAGACCAAGTTTGGGTCAGGCATCCCGGCATCTTTTTTTAAGGAATACTACAAAAACAGAGAAGTGGCCGTTGCGTATAAACTTGCAAATGTTCGAGCTTATGAAACACCCAAAGCATTAAAAGATTATGGCATCACACATGTGCCACAGTCTTTTATTTACCTGAAACAGCAAAACGATTGATGCGCAGTGGAAATCCACAATGATTTTTGCTTTCCGACAAAAAGGAATTTACTATGACTGAAAATGACAAGCTGCAAATGTTCGAAGATCAGGCAATTCGAACTGCGTGGGATGAGGAAGCCGAAGAATGGTATTTTTCAATAGTAGATGTTGTTAAAGCACTGACTGAACAAGCAACTGTTAGAGGTGCCAGCAACTATTGGGCAAAGCTAAAAGAAAGATTAAAGGCAGAAGGTGCAAGTGAACTGCTGACAAATTGTCAGCAGTTGAAAATGAAAGCGACTGATGGCAAGCGGCGCCTCACAGATGTTGCCAACACCGAACAACTTTTGCGTATCATCCAGTCTATTCCGTCCAAAAAAGCAGAACCGTTCAAGATGTGGCTGGCTATGGTCGGACGTGAGCGCATTGAAGAAATCATCGATCCGGAATTGACGATTGATCGAGCATTGGATACCTATGCACAAAAAGGGTATCCACCAGAATGGATCAATCAGCGCCTGCAAACAATCCGTGCTCGCAAAGAACTGACCGATGCTTGGAACGCTCACGGAGTACAGAAGGGTCAGGAGTATGCCATTTTGACAGATGAAGTTACAAAGGCGTGGTCAGGACTAAGTACCCGGCAATATAAAAATCTCAAAGGGCTAAAAAAAGAAAATCTGCGTGATAATATGAGCACGCTGGAACTGGCACTAAATATGCTGGCAGAAGCTACCACAACAGAACTCACTAAGGCTCAGAACCCGCAGGGATTGGAAGAAAACCGCACCGTGGCAAAGCAAGGTGGCACAGTTGCCGGAAACGCCCGGAAAGAGATTGAGGCACAAACAGGCAGGCCTGTTATAACGCCAGAAAACGCAAACACGGTTCTGCTAGGAAAAACAGTCACCGAAATGATTGAAAACATTGCGGAAGATAAAGAAAACTAGTAATTTCGTCATCAAAAGATTCTGCTGCATTGAAAAAGTGCATTCTGGCTTTTGCCAAAATGCACTTTTTCATAATAATTACTTTATGGTGTAGAACCTCGGTTTTTTAGCATCCGTATTCGAAAAGAATTTTACCGCTTTCGTAATAGGAGAAACACAATGTCAAAAACGAACATGATGTGCATGATTCCGACTCATCTCGTTCCGTAGCGGTGCCGCCCTTTGCACCTTATCCTGCACCATCCCGCAGTCCATCTCAATGTCGGCACAAGTGGCAATCTCCCGCCGCAGATCTCTGATGCGGGCTGTGAGCGTCTGTATTTGCTCTGAATAATCGGCAGGGGTAGTTTTACTCTTCCCGCGATAGAGCGCCCTACGCTGCGCCGTAAGGCTGTCGTATTCGGTTTGCAGATTTTCTTTGCAAGTCAAAAGTTCGTCAAGGGTTATAATCCGCCTTTCCCACAAAAGATCGCATTGCCGCCGATAGCGATTGTACCGCAGGAAATCATCACGCAGCAGGTAATAGCACCGCTTGCCGACTTTGCCTTGATATGCTTTTCTCAGCAATGCACAGTAGCGATAATAGCAAGCCATAAACCCGGTAATTTTGCGGCATTTATAATTCAGCTTACCGCGATACCGTGCGCGGCGGCGAACAGGCATAGGCTGCTCTTTCGGCTTCCGGCGTGGTGGCTCCGGTGCTGTTTGCTGCTTATATTCCTGCTGCATTTCAGGAGAAAGTGTTTGCAGTTCCCGGAAGTATTTCCGCAGCGAATCCTCGCTGAGGTGGGGGCTGATTTTGTCCAATCGGATATTCTTCTGCGCTTCTTTGTGGCGCACGGTCATATGCGCAGCTTTGGATCCGTATTTCACCGCATACCCCATTTTCTGCAGCTCCGCAATAAATCCGGCAAAGCTGTCCGCGGCGGTCATTGCCATTTCCACATCGGTTTTCACCATGCCGCGCAGCGTGGGCGAGCCTTCTTTTTCGTGTTTCCACTCGCCGTAGGATTTCCCGTGTCCGTCTGTTTCCACAACTGACAGCCGATTTTCGCGGCACAGTTCATCGGAAACAGCTCGGATCCCCTTGTAGTAAGTAGTAAAATCATTGCGGAACATCCGCCCATCCATAAACGAAACCGAGTTTACGACAATATGGTTGTGCAGATGTCCTTTGTCCAGATGGGTACTGACGGTACACTCAAAACGATTCTCCAGAAACCGCCGGGCAAATTCGCAGCCGATTTCGTGTACCTGATCGGGTGTTGCCTCGCCGGGCTTGAAGCTCTGAATAATATGGTAGCCCACGTTGCCGCTGTCCAACGGCTTGCCCCAACGCCGCTTTGTTGCCTGCATAAGGTAATAGGCGTTTTGCGGGTCGCAGTTAAAGCCGGAAACATAGAGCTGGTGCTCGGTTTTATCGCCGTTCTGCGTGTAGTTTATCAGCCGCTGCATATCTGCGGTGTTCAGATACTCCGTCTTTTGCGGATTGGCGGCGTAATCCAAGCAGCCTTTTAACTGCCCGCGCACCGGCAAAATCTTTGTGATTGCCATTACTGCTCCTCCCGCATAAGCTGCCAGATGCGCTGCATCAGCCGGTTCGCTTCGGCAAGCTGGGCGTTCTCGATCTTGCCAGTGCTGTTGGCCAACCGCGTCAGCTGGTTCAAATTGTTTCCGATTGCCGCCACCTGCGCCGCCAAGGCTTTATAACTGTCCGGCGGGCGTTCGCGCAGCGTACAACCGCTTACCAGCGCACGGAGAAACGGCTCCATCTTCATACCGGCTGCATCGCATTTATTTTTCAGTTGATGGTATTCTTCTTCGGTAAAACGTACCGTTACTTGTTTTTGGCGTTTTAACATTTGCTTTCTCCTATCAGGGTCTTAGGGGCTTGCCCCTAACAAGCGGTCGTTATGCTGGCATGACAGCATAATGACGTGCTTGCCGCACTGTCCGGGAACGCTATCACTTTCCCGGTAAAGAGAGTGAATCGCCCGTGTTTTCCTCTGCGTAAATCAGTTCAGCACACACAATTTCTTCGGCCTGTGCTTGCAAGCCTTGCATAGCTGCTGCCCATTCCAGCGGGTTACAACGTTTCATTTCTTCATTGATTTTGGCTTCCGCTGCCAATACTTTGGTAAGACTTTCAACTTGACGATGTGCCTCGCAGTCAATGTTCGTGAGGTGCTGTGCCAGCGTTCCATCCAACAACATCTGGTCGCGCTCCATTGGTCGATGCTCATCAAGGTATCGCGCTCGCATCATGCCGTATTTTCCAATGGTGTTGTCTGTGATTGGACCATTTTCCAACTTTGGAATCAGATAGCCGTTTACATTCACATATTCCATTTTCATTGTGTAACCCTTTCATTCTGCAAGCCTTCTGAAAAAGAGAGACTGTTGTGCGGCAAATTTTCTGCACTGTCCTTTTTCTTTTTCAGATGGCTTATTTATAGTATTTGATATAGTAATTACTAAGAGTATTTAATTATAGTAATTATAATACTGCCTACATTACCGCCACTGCGCTTACCACAGGTGTGGTTACCACTGGTGCGGTTTTGTGGGTAGTGGTCATACCAGTAGGTACATTTTGTAGGGTGTGGTTGGCTTTCGTCAGATTGGTATTGCTGATGTTTCCCTGTGCATCGTAATAGATTAAATACACACCGTTCCAACCATTATTGGAATCGCGCAGTTCATACTCATAGCAGAATCGTCCACGATTTGCCGGACGAACGTGCGCAACCAAATAGCCATTATTTTTCAACATATCCCATGCACGATTAAAGGCGCGTTCGCCCTCGGTACAGTGGTTCATCAGCCATTGCTTTGTCAGCGGTACTGCGGTATAATCAATACGAGCAGCAATCAAGGCATACAACCCTTTAGCGCTCATGGATAAGCTATCGTTGAACAGTGCCTCGTTCTGCACAACAGAGTATCCGCGCGTTTTACGGACAAAAGCACCACTTTCAGCAGCAGAATTTGTGTTTTTCACGGTAAAATCTCCATACAAAGAAAAAAGATTTGGACTGAAATATAGCCAAATCTTCAAATTCTGTACAAATTTTCAATTTTCCCTGTGTTGTACCAAAAAGTGTTGCCCGAAAAACGATTGTTGCCCAAATGTTGCCCAAACAGCCACGGGCAACATATAAAACGAAATAAGTCAAAATATCAAAAACAAGCGTAAGAACAGAAAACAGACGTTTCAACGCAAAGCGGAATAAAGAGATATAAGACGAATACCTTGATGTACTTGACTCGAAATCGTGCCCTGCGGGAAGTTCCCTGCAACAAAATTAAATAAGCAGATGTACTCAAGTGGTCGTAAGAGGGAGCACTCGAAATCAATTTGGCAGCAATGCCACGTGGGTTCGAATCCCACCGTCTGCGCCAAAAGCAGCACCCTGCGGGGTGCTGCTTTTTATTTTTGCAGCAAACTATGCAAGGGCTGCAAGGTGGGATTCGAACAGCCCGTGCTCGGCGCTTTGCGTCCCGCCGGGCTGCAACAGTCCTGCGGACTGTTGTAAGGGCGCGGGAGAATCCCACCGTCTGCGCCAAGTACCACTACTCAATTCCACATTGGGTAGTGGTTTTTTATTGCTAGTTTGCAAAATTCCGTTGCTTTTCTTATAAACATCTCTCCTTTATTTTCAAGTAGTGATTTTCGGGTTCGGTACAAATCATACCAGCAATCGCGGCAAATAGCTATTCACGAGAATGCACAAAAATCCGTGTTTCCTTTTTGCGTAAACCCTTATTCTGCTCACAAGAATACGAACCACTCGCGCAAGCAATATAAGCTCCCTTGACTTTTTATATCATATACGATATAATTTTATTGAGATATAGACCAGCATATATTTCAAGGGGGTGTACACCTATTTTCAAAATCGAACTGTATAGTACTGAGGACGGCAAGGAAGTCCTCGCCGAATTTATAAATGAGTTACCTGCAAAGCATCAAGCCAAAGCATTTCGGGAAATTGATCTTCTTGCGGAGTTTGGCAACGCATTAAAAGAACCTTATGTCAAGCACATTGACGGTGAAATTTGGGAGCTGCGAATCAAATTTTCGAGTGACATATCTCGTATCTTCTATTTTATTTGGCAAGCAGACACGATAGTTTTACTGCATGGATTCATCAAGAAGACGCAAAAAACTCCTCGTTCAGAGATTGAAATTGCCCAAAAGAGACTACGCGATTATAAAAGGCGTCATTGAAAGGAAAGGTTCTTATAAAAAACACATATAATAGTCTTTGCTTTTTAAGGTAAGGTTTGTGCAAACTGAATGTGATAAAGATAGCATCCCTATACGAACATAATATAGAGTGGTTGCGTAAAAAGGTACACGTTTGCATGTGAATGAAAGGAGTAAAGTGAGACTATGAATTACACTGATTTCAAGAATAAAACTTTTTCTAAAAATCCCGCAGTCAAAGCCGAGTACGATCAGCTTGGTCCTCAGTATGAAGCCATCCGCGCTGCAATCGCAAGTCGGAAGTCTGCCGGGTTAACTCAAAAACAGCTGGCCGAAAAAATGGGAACTGCGCAGGCAAATATTTCACGTTTTGAAAACGGTAATGCAAATCCCTCGTTGGATTTTCTGCAAAAAATGGCTTCTTGCATGGGCAAGACACTTCATATTTCGTTTGAATAACACAACACCCCGGCATCCGTCCTTACTCGGACAGATGCCGGGGTGTGCCGTTTTACCTTACCATTCTTTTACGCTCGGCGCTTTCGGCAGTGTCAGCGTGTTTGCCATCGTCCAGGCACTCAGGTTCTTGGACTGCGAATCCAGATGTGCGTAAATGTTGGCTGTGGTGGAAATATCGCTGTGGCCCAACCACTCTTGAATCTGCTTCATCGGCACGCCCTCTTTCAGCAATAGGCTGGCACAGGAGTGGCGCAAATCATGGAAGCGAATCCTGCGCAGACCGTTCTCTTTCAGCAGCTGTGGAAAGCCTGTCGTCACGGAATCCGGTTGGATCAGATTTCCCATTGCATCCACAAATACATAGCCAAGGTACTCTTGATTATAGCAGTCGCCGCAGATTTTCTGGTTGTACTCCTGCTGCTCTTTGACGGCTTTCAAGCGCTCGGCAATCGGGTCTACCAGCGGCAAGGTGCGCAGACTGGATTTTGTTTTGGCTCGGTCAGCCTCCACCAAAATCTTCTTGCCATCAATGCGGGTGCTGGTCACGATGTGGCGGATGGTCAGCGTCTTGGCTTCAAAGTCGATGGCCTCCCACCGCAAGCCCATCACCTCGGCACGGCGCAGTCCGTAAAAGGCTGCAAGCTGGATGATAAGTTCCAGCTTATGGCCTTGGGCTGCTTCAAAGAGTTTCTCCATTTCCTCGGCGCTGTAATAGCTTGCCATGAACGCTTGAGGCTTGGGGCGGTCCACCTTGTCCACCGGGTTGCTGGGTATCAGGTCAATGCGCACGGCGTATTTCAGCGCTTTGTGAAGATTGGCGTGGAATCGCAGGATAGAAGTGTTTTTCAGCGTTTCCGCTTCGTGCAGATAAAAGCTCTGAATCTGGCGCGGCTGTAACCCTGCCAGCGTTACGCCCAGCGGTTCAAAATAGGGAATGATGTGCTTTTCCACATTGAAGCAATAGGACGAGTAAGTAGTTTCCGTTACGGCTGTGCGCATCATTTTCAGCCAGTACCGCATATAGTCGCTGAATGCCATATCGGGGCTGAGTTCGGACACCTGACCCTTGGGAATCGTGAAGTCCTTTCGCGTATCCGCCAGCATTTTTTCGGCGCGTTTTTTGTTGCCCTTGACGGGCAGCCCTGTGCCGATCCACGGCTGGCGGCGTTTTCCCGCCGAGTCCGTGTAACTCAGCACGATGTAATAAAATCCGTTTTTCTCCTGTAAGCGTCCTGCTACCATAGGCATCTCTCCTTTTTTCAAGTTGCTGCATTTGGGGTTCGGTACAACGATATCAGCAATCCCGCCGGAAAGCTATTCACAGAATTGCACAAGAACTGTCCTGCACATTGGGTGCAAACTGACATCATTCGCGCTCCTGTTCCCGGCTGCGACGGCGTGGTCTGGGATGTTGCGGCATTCGGTTTTCCCGGTCAATACGATTGGATTCGCGCGTGCGTTGAATACGCTTGATTGCTCCCTCTGCAATCTTGTCCTCTTTGCGGAGCTCCGCAATTTTACAGGTCAGCATTGCACGGCGGTCTGCCAGTTCCGATGGAGCATCTTTTCTCCGCATCTGCTTAACGACTTCCGCCCGCTGCGCCGCAAGGGTTTCCATCTGCTGGGACAAACTCTTGCGGTAGTCCACGATGGCCTGCAAAGAGGGAAACTTGTGGTCGTGAACAAAAGCGTGTTCTGCAAGGATTTTCTCGGTGTCTTTCCAGATGCGCTCTAATTCCGGGCGGTTGATGCAGGGATGCTGTTTCTTGGGCAGGATGCCTAACTGATAACAGTAGTACAGATACAAGCGATGCATCTGGGATTCTCCGAAGAATACCTCGAAGAAAATTTGGAGGATGCCTTTTCCTGCATAGGTATCCTTGGGGTGATACCGTTTCGGCGTATACTGCCGGGGTGGGTGTTTCCGTTCATACAGCCCTGATCCGTACAACAGGTAATTTCCGCGCAGTCGGTCATCTATGGCAGGTAAATCGTATTCTTCTCCCAGCCTATAAAACCGCACGGATCGTCCGCCATCCCGCGCCCGAATCGTTGCATACTTTCGGTTGGGGTCACTGCCGAAAATGTACCCCTGCCGATACAGCGCCCTGTGGAAATCTTCCGGGGTACTGGCATCCTCACAGGCATGGTTGATAGCCTCCCGTATTCGGGCGTACCGTGCCGGTTCCTTTGCCTTGGGCTGCTCCACCACCGACAAGCCGTACTCACGGCACAGCTTGTCAGATGCCGCCCGGAACTCGGCATACTGACTGCGGCGCTGCTCGTATTTCTTGCCGTCCACATAGGACACGGAATTTATCACGAAATGATTATGTAAATTATCCGTGTTCATGTGTGTAGCAACCAGCACCTGAAACCGCTTGCCCCAGACCTTGCGGGCCAGCGCCACGCCGATCTCGTGGCACTGCTCCGGGGTGACTTCGCCCTCGCGGAAGCTTTGGTAGGCATGGAGCGCCACCACGCCGTCTGTTTTACCAAAGCGCTCCTGTACAGCCCGCATATCCTCCCATGCATGGTCTGCCCTACAATGGATGCCGGTGACGAGCTGGGCGCTCTCGTTCAGCTTGGTCTTGGCATCGTTCTCCGCATAGTGCAGCGTTTGGGCAAGAGCATCGTATTCGGTTTTGTCCGGGTTGGCCGCATAGTCAAGGACGCGCTGTAAGCTGTCCTTGATTGTCCAGATCTTAGTTACCGCCAATGAGCAGGTCCCTCAAGCGGTCAGCACAAGTGCCGATTTCGGCACATGTTGCTGGTGTACAACCTTCTGCGATTTCATCCAATTTATCCAACACATCAAATACCTCCTTGGGCGGATGCCCGCCCGGTTCATATCCCAGCGCCCGCTGGCGTAAATATTCTGAAAGCGACAAACCGCATCGTTTAGCCATCAGCGTCATTTTTCGTTTCTCTGTGACGCTGACGCGGACATTGATCCCAACGCTGCGCTTTCTCATGCGCTCGCAGCCTCACAGGGGTTCGGGGCTGTCCCCGTAGGCTTTTCGGCGGGTTGCCCTGTGGCAACACTTCGCCCATGCTTGCTCTCCTTACGCGACCTTTGTGACGCTAATGACGCTGATGACGCTGTTTGTGAGATATCCCATTTGAAAAGCTGGGTTATGTCAATTTCAGCGTCATTAGCGTCATCTGCGTCATTTCCGTCATGGGAGAACTTCATCTGCCGTGCCTGCGAGGTGCGGTGGGTTTCATAGCGGATACCTCTTGGCGTGAACACCGTATCGAAGTGTTCCACGATTTTCCGGGTCAGCTGATGGGGCAAAACGCCCTCAATATCGGCTGCAGAAAGCAGTTCGGTGGCTGTGCCCTGCCAAGTGCCAACACGGTCAATGTAATCTGCTACTTTCCAAAGGTAACTCGGCACAGCCTTAGCGACAATTTGCTCGGTGCTTTCTTCCTCGTCCAGAATCCAAACGCAATTTTCTTCGTGCAGGCGCAGTGTTTTGTTGTCCATATCGCGCCCGGTCACCAAAATGCTGGCGGTCTGGCTCATGCGTTTGCGCTGCATGACCCAGCTGGTATCGGACGCACCCATCAGACCGTTGGAACCCGCAATCTGCTGGAATGGGTCGTCGGCTGCCTGTTTCCGTAGATGATGAATCAGCAAAATGCAGACATTGTACTTGTCTGCCAGTGCTTTTAGTGCGCTGATTTCCTTGTAATCGCTGGCATACATACTGTTGTTCTGGTCGCTGGAACGAACCTTTTGCAAGGTGTCGATGACGATCAGCCCGGTATCCGGGTGCTGATAGAGGAAACTTGTAAGCTGTTCCTCCAGCCCCTGCCCGATGCTGCTGCATTCCGTCTGCATGACCAGCCGTTCGGGGGCTTCTTCGCTGCCCACAAGCTGGAGCAAGCGCTTTTGCAGGCGGTTAAAGGTATCCTCCAGCGAGAGATAAAGCACGGTGTGCGGCTCTATTTCGCGTCCCCACATGGGCTTGCCCTGCGCCACCTGCAAACACAGCCACAAGGTCAGCCAGCTTTTGCCCGCTTTACTGGGGCCGGCAAACAGCGCAAGACCAGCTGGGAGCAGACCGGGAATGATCCACTTGACCGGCGGCAGCGGCGTGGAGAGCAGTTCTTCGGCGGAGATCGTTTTGGGAAGTTTTTCATAATTCATTCGCATCGTCCTTTCTGTTTTGGTATATATCTATTATCTCATACTATCGTCGTTTTGTGTGTAGTAAGTTTTATT
>JABLTS010002847.1_pt1 | contig 24160 bp, 28 predicted proteins | sample 7160081 | NCBI WGS metagenome assembly JABLTS01 (sample SAMN14651231, study PRJNA627086) | human gut metagenome | isolation source: feces | host: Homo sapiens | reverse complement strand
TCACTCAAAGCGCTATTGGCTGTCCCAGATGCGCTATTAGCTGTTGTCTTCGCTGTGTTAGCTGTACTTGCTGCACTGTCTGCTGTTGTCTTTGCCGCACTTGCCGTGCTGACCGCACTATCTGCTGTTGTCTTTGCTGTGCTTGCCGTGCCGGATGCACCATCCGCTGTCTTTTTTGCACTATTAGCTGTTTCCGTCGCACTAGCCGCCGCTTTATTGGCTGCATTTGCCGTTTCCGTTGCACTGGATGCCGCTGTACTTGCTGCACTTGCCGTACTAGAGGCTGTGTTAGCTGTACTTTGTGCTGTTTTGGCTGCACTTGCTGCGTTATCAGCCGTAGTCTGTGCTGTCTTTGCTGCACTTGCTGCATTATTGGCTGTTGTCTGTGCCGTTCCGGCTGCACTTGTAGCGCTATTTGCAGTGCTTTGCGCTGTCGATATATCGCTTTGCATTCCTACAATGATCTTAGTTGCTCCGAGATTACTAATAAACGCATCACTGGCAATCAAACTTATAATGTCAACTTTGTCTGCTGTAACTGCATTTGCCGCCAATAGATTAGTTGTTATTGTTTCTGCCGCAATCTCCTTTGACGTGATAGCTCCAGCTACAATACAATCCGCAGTGATTGATCGTTTAGTTAATATCGTTGCATCTAAACTATCCACATTTTTTGATACAAGATCTCCAACATTATTTAATGCATAGATTACCGATTTGTCGGATCCGACCAAGCAAAGACGTTCTACGCTCAACGTTCCGGCCGTTATCTTATCTGCAGTAAGCTCAACTATTTTTGCAGATGTGATCGATCCATCCGCTATTTGTGCGGTGCCTATAGCCCCTGTTGCTATTAATGCTGTACCTATAGCTCCGGCTTTTACGTTTGCCAATGTAATATCCGCATATTTAATATCTGCCTTATCTGTCGTTAAGTATCGAACGTCGGCCCTATCTGTTGTTAAATACAGGATATTTGCTGTTTCTGCTGTTAAATAGGTTGCTTTCGCAACCTCTGTAGACAGATATGTTACCTTTGCATTTTCCACAGTCAAATATTTTACATCAGCCTGCTCTGCCGTCAAATAGCGGATATCCGCTTTAGCTGCTGTCAAATAACGGGCTTCTGCTTGATCTGTCGTCAAATACTTCACATCGGCCTGCTCTGCCGTTAGATAAAGGGCGTTAGCTTTTGCTACAGTTAAATATCTTATATCAGCCTGCTCTGCTGTTAAAACATTAATGTCTGCCAAGGCCGCCTTAATTGCATCTGTTGTTAATGCCTCTGTTTGTATGTTTTTGATAATGGCATCATCTGCCTTTAGCGTCGATATAGAAGCCACTTTAGATACAAGGGTATCGGTGGTAACGGCGTTTGCATGCAACGTATCAAACTCACCATATAAAGCGCGAATTTGCCTGGTACTATATTTTTCCAATGATGATGTGTAGTTTGTCAGCGACTGTACGTCTGCCGCACTTGCTGCTATTTGACCGGAGGATGTTGCATCATAGGCACTCCCTACGGTAAAAGTATCATTGGAAGGCGATTCGATACCAAGCGTCCTCTTAGTTATCCGCAAATACATTTTATTAATATTAAGTAGCGGTGCGTTGACCATATAGTAATTCCCAAGCACTATCGCCGGGAATGTTGGATCTAACAAATGCTTATCAAACGCAGTGATTTGATATGTACGCTGTGGTTCTTCGTTTTCCAGCAGATAATCTTCTGCAGCGTCCAGCAGTTCTTGCGCCGTTTCGATATCATCAAATATAACAGTTTTACACACATCATATACCGATGTATCCCCAACTACTGTTATATCCCCGCCATTCACCTCGGCAACAGTTACTCGTTCTAAATTGTCCTCATCCGTATATAACTTAGATCCATATGGAACAATTTTGGTGCAAAGATTTGTCGCATCCTCGTCGCACTGATAAGATATCAAATTATCACCTATGGTAATTGCGTCACTGACCGAAGTTGCCGTGACATAAGCACCTATATACATCGTTTGGTAATAATCGTTTGCAACAACACCCCCATCAACCCACACGCGCATTTCCAGGCCTAACGCACTAAACAACTTATTGGAGATAAACTCATATAGAGATTCTCCCTCGCTCTGTATCTCATGCTTTTCTGCCAATAGCTCACCATCTATTCCCGATGCATCGAACTTCCACACATCCGAATGTGTTTTATTGTACAGCCCCAACACCTTATTTAAAATGTTGGGGATTGTATCGTTAAACACTTGAATAGGTACTGGCTGATCGTGTAGAAATCCAATCATAGATTCGCAAATCACTTTACGCCCAAACCCGGATGCCGAAAACTCAGGTGTCACACGTAATACGCGCCCGAAAAATATCGGGTTACCTTGTTGATCTGTAGCCAAAATTCTGCTGCTGTATGGCTTAATAACATTGTAACCGGGATTATTGGCGTAAACATACATCTCAATCGAACCAATCGAGCCAATTTCTTCCGTGATTGTTCCGGTTACCTTGGCAGGAGAATTATCTGTTGATGCATCATTTATTTTTGTGCGGTAGGTCTTGCCTGATCGCTCTTTATTGATCAAATAAATATTGCGCATTTACAACACATCCTTTCCCCCCACTATACGGTAGGGATTAGCCTTAAAAGTCAAAGTGCATCTCATGTGCTTACGGGTCGAATCACTGTAACTGATTTGAGTGCATATTGCCATATAGGTAGATGTTGGATCGTCATCATCAACAAAACTTTTGCGTCCGACACCGACAAGAAAAGCTCTGGTTAGAGTATTAGCCAGAGTATATAATTGCTCTGGAGTTTCCAATCTGCACCACACTTTAACTGTTATAGTACGATCATCATAAGTGGTATAGCCGGCAACCTCATCTATGTCAATAACACTACTTCGCAATGGAATAGTCACTTCTGTCTGCCGTCTCACTGGGGATCCAATATCAATACTTTCCACAGTCAATCCATAATCTGCGTAAGAATTTTTGCCATCAAAAGTAAAAGTATGCATTAGATTACTAACCCCCTTTGTTTTAAGCTAATCTTACCGCCTTGAAGCAGGTCAAGTGCCGATATAGTAGCGTTTGCAATTGCTTTAGAATCCAACATCAAAGTAAGCGATACAGGGCGTCTTGCCTCGAGCGATGTAGCTGCTGTATCTGTCACTGTGCCGGCTGTCACATTTGGGGCTTCCACTTTTTTAGGCAAAGAATTTAGAATAATATTGTGTAAGTCTTGTGTCTCCTTTTCCAATCCTTGTGCAAATCCTGCCCCTGTATATCCCCCCAGCTTAGCCATAACACGAGACGGCGAATGGATCCCCAAATTCTTTTTGACTTGCTTAACCGTAGTACCCGTCATACCAGCAATTGATTTGTACACAGCCTCGCTACCCGACGCTATTCCTTTTGCGAAGCCCTGCGATACATTTTTACCAAGCTGCCTCATTTGCTTTTGTGTACTCTTATCAAGAGATGCTACAGATTTTTTTAGTTTGTTATACTGTTTTTGTAAATTTTGCAACTGCTGTTGTTGCTGTTTGACCTGTTGCTTTGTCGCTTTTTGAAGCGAAGCAAGTTGTGCCTGTGTGCTCTTTTGCAGTGCGACATTTTCCGTGACAGCCTCCTGCTTAGCAGTCGCATTACGCTGACTGTAGTATTTTTTGTATTGTGACAACTGTGCATCAGACATTGCCGCCAAAGTAGACACATCTCCAGCAGAAGATACTCCGGCAGATTCAAGATCCTTTAATAAGTCACCCGACACCCCCCTCTTACGCAACGCATCCATGTTTGTCTTCCATTGCTTCACTGTCTCTGCCTGGGTCTTCATGTTACGGATCAAGCCATCCGCATTATTGGTTTTAGAGGTGGATGCTTTTGCGAATAATCCCCAGGAAGAGGAGATGCTAGACGCAGTATCACTAACCGCATCCGCATACTCCTTCTTGACCTCTGCCATTTGCGATTGGAGATCCTTTATGGTTTCCTTGTAATTAGAACGAATCTCCTTTAGCTTAGACTGCATCGTCTTCATCTTTTCCTGGTATTTCTCGTTCTTTTCCTGCTGCGCATTTAGTAACTCATTGCGTGCGGTATAATACTGCTTAAGCGCATCCTTGTGCGCCTGTGTGCCCTTTTTAGTTTCTTTTACTACATCCTTCCACTTTTTAGTGATGGCTGTCTTGCTATACCCATGTCCATTGGTACGCAGATCTTTCATTTCGATCTTGCTTTCCAATGCACTTATCATCTCCTGCCCAAGTTCATTCGCAGTTTTCTTCAAGTTTTTCTTGGTCTTTTTCAGTCCCTTATTTAATCCGTCACCTGCGTTTTTCCCTGATTTTTCCGTTTTTTTAGATGGAGAATGGATGTCCAGACTTGATCTAATCGACTCATCGACAGCATTACCAAGCTCTTTACCAGCCTTACCAACCGCTTTTTTTCGATTGTTTAGACCTTTTACAACACCATCTCCAGTGTATTCACCGTCCTCTTCCATCACACGAGAGGGAGAATGAATCTTCAGTGCCTTTCTGAATCCGGAGTCCGCACTCTTACCAAGATCTTCGTATGCTTTGACTACTCTTGCTTTGTTTGCATTCAACCCCTTAATCAAACCATCGACCGAAGACACGCCCGCCTCTTCCTCCAATGCTTTGATCTGCTCCTTAGACTTTTGGATCGCATTCAACGCATCTGCTCCACCCTTCTCAAAGGCAGATTTCATATTTTTCGGCACTTTAAGATATGCTTTTTCCATATTTTTTTGCGATGCCTTTGACTGCTTATCAATCTGTGCATTAATAAGCCTACTTGCCTTTGACACGCTCATCGTACCATTCTTCATGCCATCCGTTATTTCTTTTGGGATAGCCACACCTGACTGTCTTGCCTTTTTAGCTAATTTCGTCAGGTTATTTACAACTGCATTATTAATAGACTTCACTGCATCGTCCGGAGATTTTGCACCAGACTTAAGACCATTAGCAAGTCCTTTCGGGATCTTAGTTCCTGTTTCCTTTGCGACCTTAACAGCTTGTTCAAATTGCTGTTTGCTCTTCTTAGAAGTCTTGCCGCCTATACTTGCTATATCCTGCTCCGCTTTTTGGAAGCCCTTTGCTACAGCACTATACTGATCAGCAGCCTTTTTTGTTGATTTAGCAGCCGCTTTGGATGATTTGTTTTGCTTCTCTTGTTCCGCATTTAATTTATTTGCATATTTTTGGCATCTGTCTACCTCTTGATTGCAATCCGACAGTGTCTGATTATATTTCTTGATTTCGTTACGCAGTTTCTTGCGATTCTCTTTCTCTTGTTCCTTCGTTTTAAGATACTGACGCTCTTTATATAAGGCATTCTGATACGTTTTGCTATAATTTTCGTTATAGTTCGGATTGTTCTTATTTTCCTCGTACTCCTTATTCAAAGCCTTTTGAGCTTCCGTTGCCTCTTTATATGCATCAGTTACTTTTTGCTGCGAATCAGTGATTGCCTGATTCGCATTTTCAATGTTTTTTTGCGCATCATACTGCGCCTTGTATATATCCTTTAAGTCATCCTGCAGCGCTTGTGTCAAATATAACTGTTTCCAGTTTTTTATCTGCTTTTCAATCTCCTTGTTGCTCATTTTTAACGTTCCCGTTTGTTCGTCGTACGACTTTGTAATTCCGGGAATCTGGCTAGATAGAGACTGCACAAGTGTCTTCATCTCGTTTTTTTGCGCCTTGCTTTTATTCTCTACTTTATTAAGTTCCATCAATCGTTTTGCTTGTTGTTCCGTAGCAAATGCCTCTGACTCTGATGATTGAATCTTTTCTTTGGAGGATTTTATTGTCTGCTGGATAGTTTCGTTTTTTTGCCGCATAGCACTTACGGTCGCATCAAATTCCTGTCGTTCTTTACGCTCTTCCGCTGATTCTTTGCTGGTTGCCGTCTTCAAAGCAACTACAGCCGTCGCAAGTGTACCAAGAGCAACCACAGCAATACCAATCGGATTTGCTAAAGATGCAATACTGCTTATGCCTCCGACTACATCCATTGCCTTTGAGGCCGCCTTAAGAGTAAGCATTGCTCCGCCTATAGCAGTAACACCCGCTACTACCCCCTGTGCATGCTCTATAATCCATGTCATTCCAGTCGTTACAACATCTATGCCCCCCGATGCCAAATTGATTAAATCTTCCTTATTTTCTTGAATTGCTGTTCCAATTTCTGTCGCAGCAGACAAAATACTTGGTGCTAATTCGACCCCTATTTCTCGCTTAAGCGCATCAGACTGTGCACTTAGTCTATCAAATTGATCATTCACTGCATTCATGGCATCTAGCGTATCCTGCGACAATACCGCCCCGACAGACTGTGCTTCTTTTTTTAACTCGTTAATTCCTGCACTGCCTTGTGCTATCAATGGATTTAATGTCTGTGCAGATTTGCCAAAAATGGTCATCGCTAAGCTATTACGCTCTGTTTCGTTCGCCACATTTCCTAAAGCATCAATAACATCCCAATAAACATCCTCGCTGTCGCGCAAATTACCATTGGCATCCGTGACCGATACAGCCAACCGTTCGTATGCTTTCACATATGTAGCACTTCCAGTTTTAGCCTTAGACATTGACTTAATATTTTTTGCCATGGATCCTGTCACCTGTTCTAATGATACATCTACCAGATCTTCCATGTATTTTAATTCCTGCAATGTATCTGTTGCTACACCTGTCTGCGTAGAAAGTGTATTCATATCGTCAGCATACAGACCAACATTTTTTGCAGATGAGACTGCCGATTCACCAACAGATTTAACTACATTTTTGACATCATTCAATCGATTTGATATAAAATTTCCCACAACATTTGCTTTTAAGGAATCTTTGTATGTATTTGTTTCAGCAAATACATTTTTTGCCTTTTTCCCATACTGATCTAATGATTTCGCACATTTATCAGTAGCGTTTTCTGCCTCATGCATGTATTTTTCATTCTGCTGCACTGCATGATTTGCTTTTAACACCTGTGTTTGCGCTCTATTTAACTGCGTTCTCCATGAATCAACCCTTCTGGAAGCTGTATCATAATTGCGTTCTCCTTTTTCTATAGCCTGTGCTAATTCTTTGACTCTTTTCTCTTGTTTTTCAAGCTCTTTATCTGTACCAGAAGAGGATGCCTTCATTTTATTCATGCCATCCTGTGCCAATTGATATTCTTGTTTTAGTTTTCCCAAACTTTCAGATACTTTCTGCTGTGTTTTTTCTGCATGCTCCAAGCCTACACGCACTGATTCTTGTTTAGATTTTTGCATGTTCAAAATATTTGTCAGCACCGTATTTTTTTCTTGCAAAGCAGTCAAACTATTGGCATTCTCTGCGTACCTTTCTTTAACGAGGCCCAATTCAGACCTCATCGTTGCCAGCTTTTTATTACAGGCCGTCACCGCACTTTTAAACTCTTTTTCCCCATCTAATACTATCGATGCCCCAATCTTTGCCTTGTTTGCCATAAATTCCTCCAATCAAAAAGGAGACCTTTTACAGTCTCCTAATCGCTTATATTCTTTTCCACAGTTATCTAACCTTTTCATATAGTCTGTTTAGCTATCATTGTTCTCCACTCTGCTAATTTACATGTTTTGACCAGTTTTCCAGTCTATTCATGTATTCTTTTTCTCTCCGGGTCTCTTCCATGCTATCTATAATGTTATTAACTTTTCCTGCCTGATCGTGGTCAAATTTGACCGTCAACCATGCAACTATTTCCATTATTATTATAAATGCACCAATGCCAATAAGCGCCCACCCCAAAATAGGACCAACAAACTTCTTAACAATCATTCCATACACTATCATGCACAATGCCCAAAACAAACCTCTAGTATATTCATTTTTCCTAAAAAACAAAACAATCAATAATATAAGCATCCCACTAATGGATATTGGCGAATAGTACATAATCATCCCCCCGTTTCTACAACAATCATTACAATATTTTGTAGTAATATTATAATCCAAAGCATCCTTATTTACAACAAAAAATCCCCTATTATATCGCTAAAAATCAAAATCTATAGGCTTTTCTATCTCATTTTCTGCTTTTATCAAATGCTCATAGGTTTGCCCGGTTTTATGTAACATATTCTCAACATCAAACAGCCTCATATATGCTTGATACAATTCTTGATACTCTCCAAACGAGAGCCACATTGTTTCCGTGTGACTAAAACCCAGTCTGGCCACACTTACATATTTCAGCCAGCCGAAGTCAATATTTACTCTGTCTCCGTCTGGCTCTCCTCGTTTTTTTCATCGACATTGGAAGCGATGCTCTTCGAGAATATCACATACAAATTTGCTGCCAGGTCATATACACCGCCTGCATTGTCTATGATGCTCTCTATGGCCTTTTTCGTCAACTCTGATCCGGAGGCTTTCGCACCATCTTCCAGAAACAGTCTCGCCGTGTTACGCACTGTCGCTATGTCAAGCGACACATTTTCCTTTGCATCACCAATTAGCTTTTTCTCAAATACATCCAACGATCCATGTTGATTCTGGAGCTGTTCTAGTGCATGCAACCCACAGCATGCCGTGTAAACATTGCCATCAATCGGCAAATCATAAAGTCTCATATTGGTTACCTCCAATTACAGGCAGGGGATTTCCCCTGCCCACCTATACACTATGTTCATGCTACTATTCTGTAGCCTCCGTAGTATCGCCAAACAATGCTTTCAAGACAGCCACTGCCTCTTCTACAGTGTCCGTGATCACAGTTTCTTTATAAGTACCATCCACTGGGTAGATTGTGCCCTCGACACCCGGCTTGGTATATTCCGTCTTATCCTCTTTTGTCTTAGCCTCTTCATCGCTGCGGGCAAAGGTCACTTTTGGATAAAAAGTTGCCTTATACTTACCATTGTTTTTAGCTGCAATGTAGCCAAATCCCTGAAATTTAGGCTTGTCCGATGTCTTAGAATTGACCACCTTATACTCTTTGCTTTTAATAGAGAGCGTCGTTACTTCTTCGCCTAAAATTGGAGCAAAGATCTCGTCATCATCATCGTCGATAGATAATGTGACCTTTCCACCAGTTACAGATGTATCCGAATCTTTCAATTCATTGTCCGCATATAATTTCGCATCATTTCGATCAAGCGCTTCCTTGAACTCGATCGCTCCAGCCAACTTGGCCGGCTTTGCATATGTTTTTTTGTCTTCGTCAAAATCTGCGTGGACAAATCCACTTAATCCTGTTGTTGCCATATAATTAAATCTCCTTTTCTTTGTTTGTAGTCAGACAAATATGTCTGATGTTCGTGTCAGTTTCCACAGTGTTTAGCGCAGTTTGTGGATAACTAAAACCATTGTCAGACACGGTCTTCTTCACCGCACCTTGCAGCGCTGTATAATCCACATTTGATGGCAGATATAAATGTATTTGCAAAAATACCGTTTCGCTATGTGGCGAATTGTCTGCATAATTCCCAGCTTGTTCCGTGGCTACATTATAGACAATGTAGGTATCTTTTTTTCCCTCATATTTGTCCCGTGCCACCTCGGAACATACACTCTTTAACGCCTTTTTTAACTGCCCTGTTACTGTCATTGCTTTACCTCTCTGTTAAATACCTCTTCCATCTTTGCTAATACATTTTTTTCGCAGGAATTGACCGCTCTTTGCATAAACGGTGACGGAATTTGATGGCTGTTGCCGTATTCCAACCCCATTGCCTTAACTACATTTGGGCTACCTTTTGGGTCTTTTCCCGCAAAAACAATGTTTCCGATATATGCGTTCGTGTCAGACTGTTTTGCCTTTCTGACCGTCAAGGATTTTACCAAACCAGATGTTTGTCTCTTGACCGCTTCCGGAGCAGATGATACAGATTCTTTGATAGATTGCTCCATCGCTTTTTGATAAACGGGCAATGCCGCATCGATCATTTTCGGTGCAACATCGTCAAAACTATCTTCCAGCTCCTTAAATAAATCATCCGGAATATCAAATTCAAACCGTCCCATCTATCACTCCACCTTTCTGCTCCATATTTCATCATATCTATGACTATCCTCATAATCATTGATATACAAGATCTCGTACAACGCACCGTCATACAAGATTTTCATGTCAGTAGTGAGTTTCTTCTCCGTATGACGCACCAAAAATCTACACTGCACTTCGCTCATATCCTTACCGGATCTGAATTTCTCCGTTCCGGATGTTCGCTTGAACGATGCCCAAGTCGACCGTACCGTCTTTTTTACGGGCACAGGAAATTCTTCGTCATCATCTTCGGAATCCATGCAATAGATCTCAATACGCTTATTCAGTTCCCCGGGATTTACTTGCATAAAGTACCTCCTAATCCTAACCGATATTCGCATTATACATCGCAAGCACCGTCTCCACTGTGCGATTCATGACCGCACCATCCACATATACAGAGCGATTGTCATACATGTCGCCACACAGTGCCAGCACTGCAATGGTTATATCCGGATGATTATCCAGACAATCTTCTATCCCATCTGCAGATACCGGAAGTCCAAGCGCAGAGGATACATAATGCACTGCTGCGTCCAGATACAGCGGTAATTCTTCCTCGCCATCTTCATCTAATCGCATATATCGGATCACATCACTTGGTTGCAGTTCGCTTACCTTCATTCATCTTCCCTCCGGATACTTTCTTGACATAACCGGCACGGAGAAGATCATCGACTAACGCCTTATCCGTTATGTCTTTAATCTCCCCTGGTGCCATTGCAATCGTTAATCCGGAGAAGCTTACTGTTGCTTCTACCTTCATCCGATTCCTCCTATGCTTCTGCCATCTTGAGCGATGCAATTGCCTGCTGATTTTTAATCTTCGCGTCAACTTCCGTCCAGCCGACCACGCCGACCACATGCTGTGTTGCATATTTTTCCTGCAATACCTGCAACTCCATGTCTTCCGTCAATTTGACCGCCAACGCCTTTGACGGATTGAGGTATACGATTGGTTCGCTTCCTTTGCCAATCTCAGGCATAGCATCCGATGTATAGACAGGCTTGCCAAGGATGGTTGGCTTGCCTTCCTCCGTCACATCATCATTTACCAGATAGCGTCCGTTTTTATCTTTGAGCAGTCGAATCGCCGTCAAGGTTGTGTCTCTCATCACAAAATATGCTCCAGTCTGATGTGCTGCCTTGATTGCATCTTTTAATTTGATAATATCATCAAACGAAATGACACTGGTCGATTCAGACTGAATTTTCTTCGTGGATGTTGACGCACCTGTGATTTTTCCTACTGTGCCAACTAGCATCTCGTGATCAAGCCACAGTGCAAACGCCTCTGCAATCTGCGTCTCGACCTCCTCAACAATATCAAAATCTGAATTGTTGATCAAAGATTTGCTAATTTTTGCAAGTACCCCTGCGAGAAATCCACCAAGTTCAATACTGGCAAACTTTTCTTTTTCGCCTTCCAACTCTGCAAATTCATCGGCATAAGCTACCGCAAGAGATGTGCCATCCTCATCCACATAAGGAATAGACAAAGTCCCTTTGACATTGTAATGTGCTGCATCGTTATACACTGGAGAAATATCCTTGATCTTTTTGATAATTTCATTGGCAATTGTGGATGGAATCACTGCGCCATTCTCTCCCAGTGTCATATCTGCTCGATTCTCTCCTGTAATCACGCCTCTGATGTAATCGGCAAATGCCCTTTTGTCATCTTCCGCACGATTTTCACCACCTTGACCTTCCTGACTGTTCTGGCCTTCCTTGTCCTTGTCTGGATCTTCGACATGATTCTTATCCGTTTCCTTTGCTTCAAGTTCCTTCGCTTTCTCTGCTGCAGCGATGGTTTTGTCCAAATCAGCAATTTCAGACTCTGTGTCGTCAAATTCCTTCTGCTCCTCCTCGCTCATGGCACGATTTTCACCTTTCGCCCCGGCAAGAATTTCCTGCATGCGCTTCACCTTTGCGCTTCTCTGTTCTCTTAATTTTTTCAGATACATTTGTGTCCTCCTTTTTCATCAAAAAAAGAAACCCTTGCGGATTCCTCTATTACTAGAATCACCTTGTGGCAATTCGTGCTGCACTAATTCTGTGTTCCAAATCTGTGTAATCTACTTCGGATTTAGCATTTCCAGACACCTCAAACGGCATCTCTACCGCTCTCCATTCCACTTCCTCATCATCTGACCGAAGTTCAATGGATGTCGCTGCATAGACTGGATTTTTATGCAATATGAGCGATATTTCCGGCATGTCAAAGTCCTCAACATGTCGAATCGGTAAGCCATCCGCTCTCTGCTCCAAGCGGTCTTTCACATTCTGCATCTGGAAAGACCAGCCTCGCAACTTATCCGCATTTTGCACCACTTCCGGGTCATCAATGACCGTGTCAGCTCGCAGTCCTATTTGATCCTCTTTCAGCGTGAGATTGCCGGCACCAACGCTCGCTAATTCTCTGTCTGTCAAGTGATCTAACAACAGTCTGACATCGTGTGCTTTATCCAGTGCTTTGGTAAACGCTCTTTGCTCAATCGTCTCCATGACCTTACCATGTTTCCGTGTGTAAACCGGGCGTGACGACAATCGCCCCGGAACATTCACATAACCGCTTATATGCAACTTATTATCCTTGATTTCCGCTCGCATGAGCATCCTCCTTTCCAGCAGATCCGTCTACTGTCGAAATCTTGTCGATGTTCGGCGTATATGCCTGCTTTGTTGTCGGATTGTATAGCACTGCATCCAATCCGAGTTTTATAAAGTCAATGCCCATAGGAGGCATGTCTTCCATATTTCTGACCTCATCAATTTGCAAGAAGTTTGCTTCCAACGCTGTTTTATATGCATTGTATCGTTCTTCGATACTTCCTCTGGTGAGTTTTGTAGTATCTATTGCAAAATAACAGCTTGCCTTTTCCTCTTCGAGCAAAAACACTCGATTTAATTCGGTCTCTATGTCATTAACCAGCGGCATAACTGCCAACTTGATCAATGTATCAAAATCTTCTTTTGTTCCCTGTCCCTCAATGATAGAATACGGAACATGGAATATCGCAGAGATTGCTTTTGCGTTTGATTCCTTGTTTTCGTTTAGCTGCATCTCTACGGATGTATTGGACGATTCTTGAAATTTTGTCCCCTTCGGCAGCACAATGGCATTTTCTTCTCCAGTTCCAAACAGACGCCGGAATGCTTTTTTTACATTTGAAATCTGCTCTCGATTCATCTGAAACTCAGATGTCAAAAAGCCTTTTTTGTTGCCACCTTTTACAGCTAATGAGTGTTCAAGCACATATTCTCGATATGCCGTTGCAAATATAATCGCATTTTCTTCCGTGAGTGGTTTTGATTTCCATCCGTCTTCCGTATTGCGAAGTAGCTTGAAAAAATCAAATGGCTGATAACGCTGTCCATCCACCATGACTGCATAATCTTTATAAATGTGATCTGCATTGTGCAAAATGCTTACACATGATCTCTTGACATAATGCAATGACTTCGGTATCGCGTACTCCCGATGGATGTATGCATATCCTCCACTTCCCAAATAATAATCACTAATCATGGCACGCCAAAACTGTGTTAAAGTCAATGTATCGCCCGTATCTCTATTCAATACAAAAAGACGATTGTCCGAATTTTGTACAACCGTCTTGTTTTCTTCTTGTCGATACAATTTTATGGGAAGCGATCCAATGATGCCCGATATAATGCTGACACAAGCTGCTACTGTCGGCAACTGTAAAGCCTGGTCTCTTGTTATCCGAGCATCCGATACCACCGCTGATAGTAATGCTCCACTAAAGTCTGATTCATCAATCGTATCACTTACAATCTCTTCGGCTCGATTTTCTTTGTGAAAAAATAATCCCATCGTGTTCCTTTCCGGTGTCGGATTCCGACACCCTAGTAATAAACAAAAAATCCATTACCAAACAGGACTTCCTGCTGCACAAGATACACTGCGTCTATCAAAGCAACGACCATGTCCACTTTCCCATTGGATTTTTTCTTGTTCACATATTTATTTCTGTTGGTGTCCTCTACGCATCTAGCGTTTGCAAAGTTAATTTCCAGCATAAGATTTTCCTCATAATGAAAAAGCTGCCGCAGTATTTGCTCCTGCAAATACTTTGTTGCCGGATGTAAAACTGAGGAGTGCTGTTTAATCTCTACACATTCGATTCCGTTTGCTTCCAACTTATTGATGGTGGATATAGCATTGTATCGGTCATATCCAACTTGTGCAATCTCAACGCCATAAGTCTCTGGCAGATTCAGAATAAACTCTTCTACGAACCCATAATCTATCACTTCATCTCCGCACGCAAAACAGCATCCTTGTCGAATCAGCTTGTGATAATCAACATGCTCCTTCTTTTCCTTGAGTTCCAGTTTTTCTTCCGGAATAAATCCCCATACCTTAGCGTACATCTCATCGTCATGCATTGTAACCATAGCAACGGCTGTATTATCATTTGACTGCGATAAATCCAGCCCCAGCCATACCCGTTTGCCTTTCCAGAAGGCGTCATCTTTGGCCATCTTGCAACGCTTAACCTTATTGACATCAATATAGCCTTCCACACCAAGACCCTTGTACTGGATGTTACAGTGCTTGCACAGGAAATTTTCCCGTTTATTTTCATAATAAATTGCCATCGTGCGCTTTTTAATCAAATCATCATACACTGTTTTGTTATGCACGCTGACCGGGTTAGCCTGATAGATCACTCGATCATCTATTTGCCACACCTCATCTTTTTGCAATGCATCATCGGGCTCATACAACAATGCAAACACCCTTGTGTTGTTGATGTCAAACAGTCCATCCAGTGTTTTTTTTGCAATATCAATCTCGTCAATCATCACATTGTTATCATTCGGATATTGTGTTGATATGATGATTCCCAATTTGTTACTAAGAACCAACTGGGATGATCGCATCGCTTCCACCGGATACTCATCCAATGCACCTGCTTCATCTGCGAGAAAAGCATTCGCCTGTTTACCATCCATTCCATCCTTGCTATATGCGAGAGCCACATAGGTACTCTCTGTGAGATCACAACGGATCTCACTTCGCAGCAGTTCAAAATGTTTTTTACCGTTTGCGTTGTATAAGAGCGGAGAACTCTTGATTATTTTACGGATTGCCATCTTAAGCTCGCTGGATAATGCCAGATCTGGTGCTACGCTGAAAAATCGTCCAAACTTCGGTTCTGTCAGCATCAGTAGAATAAATATCACCGCAGAATTAAAGGTCTTGAAATTTTTTCTGGAAATCTCAAGCAACACTGTTTGATAATATCTGCTTCCATCCTGCGACATCGTGCATAATGCAGCCACGATCAAAAGCCATGCATAATCTTCCAGTCCCTCATACATGCTGCAGTGCAGATCCGGATGCACCATGATTTTCAGCAAACCGGAAACAACCGCCAATGTGTCCACATCCACATATGCTTCCGCATTTTTGCCATCTGCTATTGCAAGCCACTGTATTGCCTGACGCTTTACATAGATCGGAACTTTGTCGTTATTTGGTTGGATGCACCACTGCGCATATTCCACAGCCCTTGACTGCTTAACCAATTCGTCCATTCAATATCTCCTTCAAAGGATCTGCATCCTCATCCACCTTTTTAGGAATGCTGCGTAATGCCGACGCAATGGTCATGACATTTTCTCTCTCAATGTCGCTCTGCATCTTGCGTTTTGTATGTACACTTCGCTGGAGCGATGCATAAGTTTTTTCGAGCGACGCTAACGACGCTGATAAATCTCTGAATTCTGCATCCCTATAATCCCCTAAGCGGTCATAGATGACATTGATCTGCTGATCTAATCTTTGTAACTTAGCAAGTAGCTCCAACTCTTCCGCGCGCAGCATACAATAACGATTGATGGTTGCTCCATACAGATCGTCCGCTTTGTCAATGCCCTTAAGCAAGGCTTTCATTCGTATGAATTCTTTATGCGCATGCGGATTCTGCTTGACCAAGGCATCTTCTTTCAATTTCTTTCCTGTCAAAAGGCTCTCTTCTCCAGCTTGACGCTTAGCCAATTCTGCTTTCGTTCGATGGCTCTTTTTCTCTGTTCTTAAAACACTAACCGGCTTAGGCGGTGTCGGCATTGCGTCCCCTCCTTCCTCTCAAAAAAACTGATGTGGGAATATTTTATGCATTACGGCAGGCTGTCGGTGCCAAGGTGCTCCCTATTTTAGGGCGTCGACACCCCGGGGGGAGTCATAAATCATCATCTTTAACTCTGCTCGATTAAGCACACCCTTTTCTGCCTGTTCATGATGCTCTCGACATAGCGTGATCAGATTCTCTTCCTCCAACGCAAGGTCAAAGTTCTCTTCCAAAGGAACAATGTGATGTACACTCAATTCCTCTGCATTAAGCACCTGCAACTTTTTTAGGCAATAAACACATAGGAACTTGTCTCGCTCCTTAATATGCTCACGCATCCGTTTCCATACCTGCCTGTTTCGAAAACGAACAATCTCCTTGTTTCGTTTCTCTACAACTTTGGCACACTTTACCGGACACGGATCTCCTCGTGCATGGATGCGTCCACACCTTGAACAAGATTTCAACATATCCTCTCCTCCTCATCAGATTGACATATGTTAATAGTCTGTCTTACTCACTCTATTTTTGCTGCTAATAGAAGAAACTCTATTTTTGCTCTGTCAGTTTTACGCCAGTTCAATATGACAAACTAACCAGAAAAAGCAAAATAAAAAAGGTTAAACACGAAAGCTCAACTTATCCATTGCTGCATCCATCGTGTCCTGTGTCACGCCAATATATCTCATCGTTATCTCCACACTGGCATGATTTAATATCTTCTGAATTGTCACTGCATCCTTAGTCTGCCGGTAAAGATGATAACCAAATGTTTTTCTCAATGTGTGTGTTCCCAATTGATATAGGCCAAACTCTTCGCCTGCCTTGCGTATGATGTTATACGCCTGCTGTCGGCTGATAGGTCTGTTCTTTCCCTGTCTTGATCTAAACAGATACACATAGTCTTCCTTGTCAGCTACATATTTCTTGATCTTACTCTTTAATGCCGCATTGATAGGGAAGCTCCTTTCCTTGCCAGTCTTTTTCTCTCGCAAGGTAATTCTGTTTTTGCCCTTAACATCTCGCACTCGTAGTTTAAGAATATCGCTAATGCGCAATCCGGAATAGATCCCGAAGAGGAACATCATATAATCTCTTTCGCTTCTCCCCTTCAAATAATCCGCAATGTCATTAACCAGCTCCATATCACGGATTGGCTGCACCGAGTTCAATTCACTATCACCTCCTGCAAACAAAAAGGAAGTCAACTGGTTTGATCTGCATCAAGCCAGCAACTTCCCTAATCTTCGACACTATCAATATATCACATAATTGCTTCGTGTTTCTCTCATCTTTTTGCAATTTAGTTTTGTGTGTCGAAATCCGACACCGACTGCTTATAATCTTCACATTTAACAAATTCTATTATTGCTCTAGGACTATTTGGTTCGCCAAACACCATGACCTGTAACACCACACATTCCTCCCCACGAACGGATGTATGCATTTGTATTGTTTCACGAAAAAACGGACTTTTAACTTCGCACCATTCAAAAAAAGATTTCTCATGCGACTTTTTTATTTTATTTACTTCCATTTGTTACTACCTCGCTTTCTCCCAATTTATCGCCTGTCCACATTCTGGGCAATGCGCATATTCTTCATAATCCACTTCATATCTTTTTTGGCAATTTGGGCAAATCCAAGTATCATATACTATATTCCCATCAAAATCAAAACCATCTCCTTCGTAGTCAGGTTTTTGTGGCACCTGCTTTTTCCTCGCTTCCTTGCAGGCATTCCATTCGTCAACATCGTCATCCGTGAGTACAATCGCTTTATGTGGGTGCTTACAATCATCAGGGACATGCTGGCAGAAGATTTTTGTGAGTTCTTCCAGTGATATGCCGATAAGTTCCTCTAAATCCTCAAAGTCTGCTAATTTTTCTAAAAGTATTCTTATCTTAGTTTCACGACTGTAATTTGCTTTAAAAAGTTCGTTGGAAATGTCATATATTTTTGTTCCATCTGAACAACCCATCACTTTTGTCAGTCTCTCCATACTTATCCCTCACTTTCTAACAACTCTGGGTTGTCAAATATGTTACCAACAACCTCTGCATTAACCATGTTTATCCAATAGCCTAAATCTTTTCGATAATGTCTGCCTCCTGACCAGTCCACATAAAATCCTATGTGTTCTGTTTTTTGACTATCAAAGCAGCTTTGATATGCTCCATATCTGATTTGTGCATATATATCCCCAAAATGATGTTTTATGACATCATTTTCCCAAATCAGATTACCATTCTTATCTTTCAATCCTGTGCATTGGCAGATTGTAGATGGGTCTACTTCGCACCATCCATCTGTCTCTCCTCTAGAATAAAACATTGTGTTAAGTTCAAATATTACATGGACTTCTTTGTAATGTATATCAAACACATCCAAACCTTTTGCTTGATAACCTTGCACCCATTCTCCGTTATCAAGTCTCTTACCCTTGAATAAATATCTATCTTCCATATTCTCTCCTATTCCGCTTCAAATTGAAGCCATTTCTTAACTTCTGCATTGCAATTCTCACAAGTTTTTATTTGCTCTACAATCGCATTTACCAATACCTACAAAGCAACGCGCATTTATCTCTACCTTTCCTCGGCATCTCGTTCCGTTCCTGCTCCTTTTTCTTGACTAAATTGTATTTTTAATATATGCTTTTATCTGGCATAGCTCAGTGGATAGAGCGCGCCTCCTATAAAGGCATGGTCGTGGGTTCGAATCCCACTGCCCCTGTTAAAGACACCTTCGGGTGTCTTTTCTTGTGGTACCATTTCCTTATTGAACAAGATTGGTAATTCTCTCATTATACGTTTTCCCCTATTGCTCATCTGTCTCCTCCTCTTTTTTTCCGAATATCACTCCGCTACAGTTATCCACGCACTCCGGATAAGTCTTTTGCGCCTCCCGGACATTTCCACCCAAACATGATGTCTGGAACTTCCGAAAGCGATTCATTCGAACCAGATATTCACTGTCCGATGTTTCCGTTTTACTATATTTACAATCCGGGAGACGACAATGAAAGCAATCCGGATGCACACAGCCTTCCGGCTTAGCTTTTTTCTTCATCGTCATCACCTCCAGCCGTCTGCTGTGACAATATCCTCTGTTCCAAAGCATTCATTTGTTCGACAGTCACCGTTCTCTGGCTAAACTGTTGAAATTGATTTCTCGAACGGATCGGTTGCGAAACACGTTTAACCGGCGTTCCGGAAGTCGTATTTCTCGCTGACCAAATGTCTATCTGCGTCTTCCAATCCCTAATAGGATTACCTCGAGCGGTTCTCCAATTTTTAGCATCGTAATACGCAAAAAATTCTTTCGGATTAACCTTACTGCACTTCTGTGCTACATATTGTTCGATCTGTTGCAAAGTAGGATGTTTCATAGATTCATCAATCGTCTGCACATTGTCTCGATCCGATCCGCTTTGCGCCATACATAAATAATTATTATTTACTTTAACTTTACTTTGTTCCTCCGAGTCTCCTTTTTCGTCCAAAATTATGTATTTTTCCGATAAATGGGTGACTTTAACTAAGAGGTACTCTTTTTTCAAAAAAATTTGTTTGCGCTTTTTGGTTGCGTGGATGTAAAACTCTTGAATATCTTTCGATGTCAAGATTCCATGCTGTTCAAATTGCGCACTCGAAAAAATTCCTCTCCTCAAGCAGAAGCTAACTATGTCTGACACTTTGTTGATCACCTTGGCATTTCTATGCAAAGTAAAAAGCACAAAGTCTGTACAAACTCGCTCATCCCACTGGATGTAATAGCCCTCTCCTGCAAATATCTTCTGACAAATAGCGATCAGAAATGCGTGACCCTCATATCCGTATTCCTTAATCAATTTGTCAACATTGTCATTATTCACCACATTTATCGGAAAACTGTCTAATCCAGTCTTCCTCATGCGCTGTAACCTCCTTGTATGTATTCATCTAGGGTCGCATAAGCAACCAGTCCGCCTTGCCATAAAACAAATCGTCCAAGTCCCCATGCATAGAGTCATACACTGCCCCTGCCATAGACGCTAGTGCACCCCTAACCTATAGCGTAAACGCACGATACCACATCCCGTAAACGATACAGCATCCCACTGAACTATAGGCGTACTACTTATGCTCGGCTGATCAGGCGTCGCATAAATGCAGCGTGGTGGAATCGAACCACCAATTATCACCGCTCACTGCTTACATTCCAAAATGTTTTTTCACAAAATCCGGCAAATTATCTCTACCAATAAATCGAAAAACATTGTCCTTGCAAAAATCACCGGCACATGAGAGCATTTGCGATCGAACATCCCCTACGTCCTGATTACATGCAGTCATAAATCCGTCGCAATACGCCTTCATTACATCTATCTCAAAATCTCTTTTTGTCTTTGGAAATCTCATTATTTGCTCCTTCCCTTATTCCATGATTCGCGCTTCCGGTTCCAGTTTTGCCGCCCAAAACGAGAACAACTATGTGTCTTATAGTCATTTCGAATGTCCCGCAATGCTCGAAAAAAATCTGTCCTGTGGCGATAAAACGTAGCCTCGGAACACGGTACGCCATATAATGCGTCCAATCTGGCAAAAGACATCCCCGGATTCGTGCAATATTCCAATATGTAAAATGCCAAATCCTTACTAACACTTTGCGCCGCCAACTCGACCATGTTGATCTTCTCGTTAAGTTGCACCATGCGCAGTGCTTTGCGTTCTACGGCAGAATCCATGGATTTCGCCGTAGGAACATCATCATAACTGCTAGCTGACACCCCTAGATTCTCATTTAATTCCTCCAATTGTTTGTGCCACCATGGGTATTGGTAGCAAAAGTTTTTCAGTTCTCGGTATTCGTACCGATTCATACTTTTTATGTCTTTATCATCTCTGCGCAATGATCTGCCTCCTTCTCTTCTGCCGCTTGGCGGTGGATTAGACAACTTCCCACATATCTTAACTATCCGCATTCTTATACTCCCCCGTGCAATCTACCATGCGTTGCTGCACGATATCTCGTTGATAGTTATGCGCCAGCAGCAACAATGCATCTGCTAAGACTGTCACATCGACATCATCCGGTAAATAGCGACGGAGAAAATCAGCAACAGAACACCCCTCTGTCCGCAGAATATATTGAGACAGTGACGGAATATAGATCTGTTCCTTCTTTGATTCTCCCGGTTGTTTTCTATTCGCACATTCCTGCTGTTTGGTTGCATTGGGTACATCCGACTGTGCCTGTGGTTTTGTTTTTTCTACCTTAGGCTTGTCCACATAATTTGCCTGTTCCTCTGGCGTCAATTTGGATAGCTGGTATGCTGTAGACTGCTTTATCTCACCATTTTCTAACTTCTTCATAAGTTCTGGGCGTAAATGTTTCGCTATCGCTTCCAGCTCTGCCACTTTAGTCTTGGACACGTTCATCAAGTCCGCAATCACATCTCTGATCCTGCCTTTTTGCAGATCGTAGCCATTCAAAGACATCCCCTCTGCTTTCATTCGGGTCAATTCTTCCTTTAGCACCTGCTCCTCTTTGATCAACGTAGCAATATCCTTTGTACGATAAGAGTTACCCAGAATCAGAGTTATTCGTTCCTCATGTTCGTTCTTTACCGGCTTTATGCGGACTGACACCACATCAAATCCCTCATACCCCTGTTCGCGCAAATACCCAATAGCGTTATATCTGCGTTCACCATCTGTGAGGCGGTACTCACCCTGCTCGCATGGATTAAAGGTAACAGTCATCGGCTCTAACAAACCAACCATTAAGATTTTCGCAGCCAATTCTTTGATTTCACTCTGTGGATAAAAGTTGTCCGAATTGCGATAGATCTTGTCATACGGAACGTCTGTAAGCGCTAACCTGGCACGATCCGTATTATCTGCATCAGCAACAGACGCCGCACTCAACCCATCAAAAATGCTAAATTTATTCACGCCAGTCACCTCCCAGCAGTTCATCTAACAGCGCTATGTAGTCCTTAGATGCGTTGCAACGTGGAGAACTTTGCGTAATCGTTCCTGCACCAAAAGACCGACGCATCAACGGTGTGCTATGGCGTATATGGGTTTGCATATATGATTGTCCAAAATGACTACGCATCTGACATTCTGCCTCGCGGGACGAAGCATTGTTCTGGAACATAGTTCCAAAAATCATCAATTTAATATCCGGACGTATCCTGCGTAAATCATAGAGTTGTTCCTGTAAACGTGTCAGTGCAGCAAGCTCAAATCCACCAAGACGCATCGGTGACAGCACCAAATCTGATGCCATAATCGCATTAACTACTGTCAGATCCAGTTGTAGTCCACAGTCGATCACGCAGTAATCATAATCTTCTTGCACAGAATCCAATGCTTTCTGCAATATGTTGATCTGATTCATCTTTCTTTCGAGCATGAGTTCTGCATTCGTTTTCTGTAGCCACTCATTCGCCGGAAGCACTGTTAAACTGCCAGACTTTGGTGTTCTGCAATAATCATCTACGGTAATATCATCAGATACAGATATGCCATTCTGCATCAGCTTTGCCATGCCGCCAAACGATGCAGAATACGCTCCAAACACTTTTGACGAATCGCCTTGACAATCGGCATCTGCAAATAATACCCTGTTACTTTTGCTTAACAAATATGCTATATTGGTGGCGGTCGTTGTCTTACCTACGCCACCCTTTAATGCTGCAACACATATGGTGTACATTATTACCCTCCTTCTTTGACGATCGTGTGCTTCGGTGTCTCCGTATACACATTTTCGCTGTGACAAAAGCTACACACTGCATTGCTCCGTCTGGTACTCCAATACTTTTTTCCACAACTTTTACAATGCACGATAAAAAACGGATCACTGACCCGATATTCGTCTTTCCACATAAATCCTCCTAACAAAATATCCGTCAGTGGATTTATTGACGGATGAACCATATGTTTGTTACAATAGATCTGTACGGTGTAACTTGTATGGTTCATCATAGGGGCAGTAGATTCGTCTACTGCTCTTTTTTTACTTTTGGCTGATACACCTGACTGATCGTATAGATAAATCCGCCACACGGACAAAACCTTTTGTCATGTCGCAATGAATAGATCTTGCCGCACAATCTGCATTCTTTATGGCTGTCTAACGTAGTCGCCCTCTGTACTGTCATAAGGTTCTCCTTTCTTGTTCTCTAATCCCCCCGGCAGGCTAAACGCCGGGGGATCAAAATAGGGTGGGAGTTTGCCCGTCATGCCGATAGCTCAGCAATTTGTATTATCCCGCTTTCTCTTTTCGCTGCTTCGCAACTCTCTTGTATCCAAGCTGAAGCATGAGCGTATCTGCTAACTTACCAGTCACATTACAACGCACTGTATCTTTTTCCTCTGATGTTAATGTTTCAAAATCGACAAATTTGCCGGCTTTTTTAATTAATATTCTACACATAGAATCACCTCCAAAATTGTGACAATATATGAAGTGATCTGGTTGTCTTATGCTTGCTTAGGGCGTGTTTGTATCACCAGATCAACCTCTTATTTTATTTATCATCTTCCGGTGCAGCCGGACTTTGCTCTTCTAAGTCCGGCTGTTGCAATGTCAAATACTTTTCTATTCCGGTTGCCAGCACAGCAGCTTCATTTGCTGCATTTTTCAATTTCACAACCCGATCTAAAAGACCTTCCCCGTCTACCATCAGATCAAGACGCAACTTTATGTCTGTCTTATGCCAGTTGTCCATTGTTTCCCCTCCTTTCTGTTTTTGTTTGGAATTTGTTAAACCATAATACTTTGTGATATCCTTAATTTACAGGCTCCTGCATGAGCCGAGTTATACGAAAGGGGTAAACAAATGGATGATTTAACAAATTTCCAAAAAAAGGTCCTAACTCTTTTGTATAAAGAGATGCTTTGTCGAATGGATACCCTCCCACCCGACAAGGCAAATTTCTTTATAAACTCCAACTATGTTAGAGACCTAATAATGTCCGATGTCAGCAATGAATACATAG
>JABLTS010008411.1_pt1 | contig 24453 bp, 9 predicted proteins | sample 7160081 | NCBI WGS metagenome assembly JABLTS01 (sample SAMN14651231, study PRJNA627086) | human gut metagenome | isolation source: feces | host: Homo sapiens | reverse complement strand
GTTCCAAGTCAGACGGTTTCCAGCCAATATCCAAATGATGCAGGGCAATCAGACGGTCCTGCACATTGGTTCCCGCCCCCATTTTTGCTGTTGAGCCAATCAAAAAACGAACCTGCCCGGATTTCACTTTCCCAAACAGCTCCGTCTTTTTTGCTTCTGTATTTGCATCATGAATAAACGCAATCTCTTTTTCCGGTACACCTTTCTCTATCAGTTTCTGCTTCAAATCATCATAAACATTGAAACTGCCATCGCCTTTCGGTGTGCTCAAATCACAGAAAATCAACTGTGCTGATTTCTGTGCTGCTGTATCTTTCCAGATTTCATAGCTTTTCTCTGCACAGACTGCTATTTTGCTTTCCGGATTATCTGGCAATAATTCATTCACCAAACGCTGATCCAATGCTAACTTTCTTCCATCATTGGTAATTTTCAGCATATTATCAACCGAGGCATCTACCCCACCGTTTCTGACAACTTCTGCACGTTCTCCAAGGCTTTCTACGATTTCTTTCTGCTGTTCCGTTGGTTTCAGCACCACTGTTTCATATTCCGCTTCCGGCACTGGAAGCTTTAATTGATCGGAAGTCTTGATATCTGCAATCTCCTTGAACATATTCATCAGTTCCGGAATATTATAAAACCGTGCGAATCTGGACTTTGCACGATAACCTGTTCCTTCCGGTGCAAGTTCGATACTCGTGACAACTTCTCCAAAAGTGGAAGCCCAGGAATCAAACAATCCAAGTCCCATATTTTGTAATTTACTGTTCTGCAGATACCGCTGCATAACATATAATTCCGTCATGCTGTTACTGATTGGTGTGCCTGTAGCAAAAGTAATGCCTTTTCCTCCGGTAATCTCGTCCAGATATTGACATTTATTGAACATATCTGCCGACTTCTGTGCTTCGTTCTGTGCAATCCCGGCTACATTTCTCATTTTTGTATAGAGAAACGCATTTTTATAGCTGTGTGCTTCATCTACATACAAATGATCCACGCCCAGTTCTTCAAACGTAACTACCTGATCTTTTTTCTCTTTCTGATTCAGTTTTTCCAGTCTTGTCTGCAGGGTTTTTCTGGTCTTTTCAATCTGTTTGACGGTATAACGCCCGCCGTCCTGTTCATACCTTGCACTCTGGATTGCCATTTCCAGATCATCAATCTGCTTCCGCAGCATGGCTTCCTGCCTCTCATCAGAGATTGGAATACGCTCAAACTGAGAATGACCGATGATAATGGCATCATAATTTCCCATAGCGATTCTGGCACAGAACTTTTTCCGGTTTGCCGGTTCAAAATCTTTCTTGGTTGCTACCAGGATATTGGCTCCCGGATATAACTGTAGGAATTCTGCACCCCACTGCTCCGTCAAATGGTTCGGCACGACAAAGAGATTCTTCTGTGATAATCCCAGTCTTTTACTTTCCATTGCAGCTGCTACCATTTCGTAAGTCTTCCCAGCTCCTACTACATGAGCAAGAAGTACATTCTCTCCGTAAAGCTGGTGTGCAACTGCATTTTTCTGATGCGAACGAAGCTCTATTTCTGGGTTCATTCCTGGGAAAGTCAAATGACTGCCATCGTATTCACGGGGACGGATGCTGTTAAATCGTTCATTGTACACCTTTACCAGACGTTCACGCCTCTGCTGATCTTTAAAAATCCAGTCCCTAAATGCTGCCTTCATGGCATCCTGCTTCTGTGATGCCAGCATGGTTTCTTTCTTATTGAGGACACGGATCTCATCACCATTTTCATTGACGCTCTTATCATAGATGCGTACATCTTTCAGGTTCAGGGTATCTTCCAGAATCTTATAGGCATTTGCTCTCTCAGTTCCATACGTTGCATAGGCAAACGCATTTCTCGGACTGTCGGCATTCTTTCCTGTAATCCTCCACTCACCATTTACCTCAGAGAATTTAACCTGTATTTCCTTCTGCGCAAGATACCATGGCGTATGAAGCAGTTCTACCATAAAATCCTGATAATCCGAAGGTTCAATCCAAGTAGCTCCAACACGCACCTCAATTTCGGATGCTTCCAGATTTCTCGGCTGAACTGCCTCTAAAGCACGGACATTCGGTGTAAATTCCGGATGATTCTCTGCAAAGGTTCTCGCAGTGTTTAATTTATCCCTGACATTTCCAGATAAATACTCATCTCCGCTTTCCCACTGGTCTGTCAGTGGATTTTTGAAGATAACCCCGACCAATTCTTCTGTGATCTTCTCTTCGGTCTTTCCGGTCAGCTTTGCCATATAAGGAAGGTCTACCTTTGCCCTTTCGTTAAGAGACAATGCCAATGCTTCTGTTGCTGTCTCCACGCTTGTCACAGCAACCGCCTTTTTGATGGTTCGTTTGGTGAACATGTCCGCTTTCCGCTTCAATGTTCCATCTTCATTCAAGTCTTCCAGGGAACACAGCAGACAATAAGAAGAGTCATCAGAAAATGCACGTTTATTAGCATTACTTCCAATGACTCCATACTTTGCTGTGTAAGTATCATATACCTGATTCAGCTTCTCCTGCTGTTTCTGGATTTCTTCATCTGTGACAGATTCCTCCATCTGCATGGCGATCAACTCCCGGACGGTATCACGGATTGCAACCATGCCTTTTACACGTTCTGCAGTGGCTGCAGGCATTTTCACCTGATTCATCAAAGAGTTGACACGATAATATACCTGATCATCTACAACCGTATAGCTGTAATTTCTAACATTCGGATCTGCCGGAATACTCTCTGGCATCTCATCCAGTTCTGTTTCCACATCTACTGCCGGTACCATGCTTCCCTTAATTTGTTTCACAGCTTCTTGTAACTGTAATTCCAAATCAGCTCCTTCCATTGGAGCACAGGTTGTTTCCATACCATACGGACCGGACACTTCTTTCATCTCACCCAGAATCATTTCCGGATGCTGAACAAAATACTGATTGACCGTAATTCCATTGACATCACTATCCAGATTTATCCATTCCGGCATTTCTTTCGTAAGGCTTTCCCTCTTTTGGAAAAACAAGATATCAGCACTGACTTCTGTTCCCGCATTTGCCTTAAAAGCTGTGTTCGGCAGTCGAATTGCTCCCAGCAGATCTGCCCGCTCTGCCAGATATTTCCGGACTTCCGGTGACGCCTTATCCATAGTTCCCTTTGTTGTGATCAGTGCCGCCACACCACCTGGACGTAACTGATCTATCGTCTTGGCGAGAAAGTAATCATGGATCATGAAATTGTAGCGATCATACTGACGGTCATTGACCTTGTATGCACCAAATGGCACATTTCCAATCGCCACGTCAAAAAAATCATTGGGATAATCTGTCTTCTCAAAACCTTTGATCTGAATATTGGCATCTGGATAGAGCAGTTTTGCAATTCTGCCACTGATGCTGTCCAGTTCCACACCATAGAGTTTGGACTGGTTTAGATTCTCCGGAAGCATTCCAAAGAAGTTCCCGACTCCCATAGATGGCTCCAGGATATTTCCCTTTGTAAATCCCAGATTCTCCAACGTCTGATACATACTTTCAATTACAATCGGCTGTGTATAATGAGCATTTAAGGTGGAAGCTCTTGCTGCAGCATATTCTTCCGGTGTAAGGACGGTCTTTAATTCCAGATATTCTGTCTCCCATGCGGATTTCGTCTCATCAAATGCATCTGCAAGACCTCCCCAGCCGACGTACCTGGATAAGATTTCCTGTTCCTCTGGTGTCGCATTGCGGTTCTCATTTTCACATTTCTTTAACAGCTGGATAGCCATACTATTGGCTCGGAATTTCTCCTTCGGTGTTCCCTGTCCAAGTTCATCATCTGTGATGCGGAAGTTCGTTGCTTGAATAGGTTCTGCTATTCCGTTAATCTCTTCCCATGATTCTTTTTCTTCCGATACCTCAACTTCTCCCGATAATTCTTTTTCTTTTTTATCATAATCTGTCCACACACGTTGAGAAATCGCAGCAAAATAGGAAGACTCTTCCTCCATGATTTCTTCCCTGATTTCCTGTAATTTATCTAAGGTATCCGCATTTACTGTTTTGTTGTGATAATGATAATAAAGTACTTCTTGTCCGAGTTTTACATCCAGACGTTCCAATTCTTGTGTTGACATTCGATTCCAAATATCATCTTTTTCCGTATGAATCGTGAAACCTTCTCCATCATCATGATATTCTAATGTGTATTGAAGTCGATTCGCTTCTCCCTTAACTTTACAATCAAAATCATGAATTGTTGTTCTGGTACCAGACATATATTCTGAATCAACCAATCGCAAATCCGTTATATCTTCCGCTGTCAAAGTATCCTGCTCCAGCTGTTCTCCTAACATCTGCTGTGCTTCTTCCAAATCTGCCAGTCTTTGTGCTTCCTGTCGTTCTTCGTACTTTTCCATTTCTTCCGGTGACAAATAATCATCTGTGCGGATTAACTGGCGGACACGTTCTGCAACTTTGTTCCACTTTAATAAAACTTCTACCTCTGGACTGCCAATTTTCCCTTTTGCAAGTTTTAATCCTTTTGCATCATGGGATGCGTCGGAAGCATCTGCTCCTGGTATTCCGGGTGAAGAACCACCTGTTCCATACTCATTTTTCAGGAATTCAGCTGCATCTTTCATATCATGGTGCTCCATGAAATATTCATAAATCCGGTTACGTCCTCCGGCAGTAATGCCGCCTCTTCTTAACACTGCATCTATTTCATCCTGTGTGATAAAGGATAGCGCCGGCCGCTCTACCTTGAATTGCTGATCCACCCAGGAAAAATCTCTCTGGAGATCACGAAAGCGCTGAAAATACACTGGATTGTGCTGTATTTCCCAGCGATGATAATCTTCTGGATTCTTTTCCATATCTTCCTGAAGCCATTCAAAACGATAGGCTGTCGCAGCTGCTTCCTCCGGTTCTGTCCAAGCCGCCCCCACTACGTCCTGCCAGTCAGAATAGGACAACTGCTCTTCTCTGTTTCTGCTCGTATCACGGAAATGGAGTGCCAGAAGATCTGTCATTTCTTTCTGTTCCTGCTCGATAGCATTATTGGAGATAAGATTATCAACGTAATTTCCCTCCTCATACATATCCTGGATCCTGTCAGCAGCTTCTTCCCACGTAACGATACGGTCAAAGTTTCTTCTTGCAGAGTCACCTCTCCGGATACGAATACCATCGTTGTCGTACCAGATACTGATTTTCTGACCATCTATGGTAAATCCTTTTCCTCCAGTACCATATTCATCTTTCAGGAAGCTTTGCATTTCTTCATTATCCAGACCTTCGATCAATCTTGCAGTAATGTGAAACAGTGTATTTTTCTGTCCGCTTCCTGTTCGGAGAATATCATCTACCACTTCATCAGAAATAAGAAAAGCGGCTGGCTGTTCTAATGCAGCTGCCGCTTTCCTTATTTCTCCTAACTGTTCCTCTTGTGTTGGGAACAGGCTTAATTGTAAATAATCTCCTGAATTACCAGTTCCTCTGCCTGTGCTTTGATCTGGTTCATGTGTCTGGTCCATGCCATTGTGTCTGCCATCTTGTCCGGTGCCGGATCTTTCTCCAGAAGTTCGTTCATTAGATTGTCTACTCTCTGTCTTGCCTGACTGTCGATCTCCATCAGATGACTGTCCAGACGATTCTGCAGTGTCAGAATGTTGAACCTGGCTACCTTGTGATTTCTCAGATACTCTTTCCTCATCATTCCGTACTTCCCGATCGTCCCTCTCGTCTCCTCCAGGCTGATATCCGGAATCTGGTATTCTCCGTTCTGACTGTAACTGATCTCTCTCATAGTCTGCTTCCTCCTTATTTTCTTCTCTATCTGCTGTACTATTTGCTATGCTTTCACGAATTAACGTGTTAAATTCATTATAAACTACTTCTTTTTCTTTTGCAACCGTTTTCAGGTCATTTTCCAGATCCTTCAGAACATATCGTCCAATCTGCATCAGGACTGGTCTACTGATTTCGTTGACTGCACTTCCCAGATGTCCTAATACTTTCAGCTGATTGAAGTCCGTTATATGCCGAAAATCCTCCGCATCCAGATATTCCTGTGCATCCAGCCCACATCGGTTTAGCAATACATACCAGACACTATTGGTCATCAGTTCCCGGAATTCTACTTCCTGATTCTGTTCGTCCAGTTCTTCCAAAAATGTCCCTGTTACATCCAGTCTCAGTTCTTTCAATGCATCTGGAAGCCATTCCTGCATACTCTCCTTCGCCGCCTGATGCAGACTTTCAGCAAGTCCTCCTTCTATATCTTCCAGTGATAACTGCTCCTGCAGATAATCTGCCACCAGCTGTTCTCCTTCCATTGGAAGATTCCATAACTGAGGATCCTTTCCAAGATTCCGCACTTTATAAGTGTCCTGCACATCAAATACATACCGAAGTTTTGTTTTCGGTCCAGAAGTATTGTCAATCAAGGCAATCCCCTTAGATCCCTTTTTGATCCATCGGTACATCTTTTGATTCCAGATTTCCATGGATGCTACGGCAGTTGCTTCCGGTCGCTGTGCATAAATTAAAAGCTGTTCTGGAAAAGTATACTTATACAGTTTGGATGCAATGTCAAGGAACCGCATCCATTCCTGCGGACTGGCAGCTACATCTTTTGCCACCTCTTCCGTCAGCTGTTCCATTGCATACAATTTATTTGCCATGTGCTACTCCCTTTCTTCTTGCCACTTTTCTTCTATAACATCGGCAATTCTCTCTACTGCCCTTGTCACAGAAGGAAAAGTACTACTATTATTTGCTTTTCCAATCTGATCTATAAGAAATTCCGGCATATCTGCAAGTGCTCCAGCAATCATAGCCTTTACTCTGATATCCTTTAGCATAAGAAGCTCTTTCACGCCAAATTCTTCGCCAAATACATCCTGATATCGTTGTAAGGTATCCCAAAGATATTCCGGTTCTAAATCTCGATCCATTTCCTCTCTTTTGTCATTACCATATAAACACCAATCTAACATATTCTTGTTTTCCTCCATCTGTATAAAATCGGGGACTGCTTGGCACAGTCCCCTCGTAATTATTGACTACTGTTACGCTTATAACACTTCGGCAAGATTCTTAGCTTTATCCTTTGGGGCTTTATTTATCTCTTTCGCTTTGATCTCTGCCTTGGCTTTCTCCAATCTTCCATGGATTCCACCCTTTGAAGCCGCTTTTGTCTCAGCCTTTTCTGCTTCTTTTGCTTTTTCAATACGTGCTTCTCTACGTTCAGCATTTTCCATGACTGCTGTCTTTCCATCGCAAAACTGTACTTTATCTGAAAGCTGTTCCTCTCTTTCTACCTGTGTCTCATTGACTTCTTTTACCATCGCATTTAATTCCGGGACCTGAAAAATTCCGTTATCAGGGATAATCAGCACTTCATGAATGGAAGATGGGATGACAAAGTAATCACTTCCCAGGCATTCCCCAATCTGTTTACGAATATCTTCCTGCAGTAACAGGGAAGCTCCATTCATCTTAGCTTTGTTTGTCAGACAGAACATTGGGTTTTCCATGGCTTCCATATCCATTTTTTCATTCAGCAGGTTTTCTGGTTCTTCACCAAAAATCATAGATTTTATAATCTCATTCATATCCATAAGTGTTGCACCACGTTTTCGATCTGCTGTCATTGCATCCGCCTGAATCTGTTCGACGGATACTCCCCATTCATTCATCATAGAAATAGTTACCGGAATACTGCCGACTCCCTCTTCATTTTCTTTCAGTTTTATTGCATAATAGGCTGCAAAATCTCCGTGTTCCGTGACCACTTTGTCTGTCAGACGTTCTTCATTCCACTCCTGGTCACAGATTCTCACCTGCAGTTTTTCCTTCATTTTTTCATAATCGAAAATGTCAGGTACTCCCATTTTAATAAATTCTGCTTTATCCTGTGCTTCAATATACATGTCAACCACATCGCCAACACAAGAATCCACATCTTTTCCAATCACATATTCCAGGTAGAAGGAATCCAGATAGACTCTCGGTACGATTCTCTGATCTCCATTTGGAATTGTAATGCCAGTAAGCTTCAATCCATTATTTTTTTCTACTTCCTGAAGTGTAATTTCTGCGTCCTTGTAAGACTCTGGCAGATACTCCTTTACATTGTCTTTGACATATTCATAAAATTCTTTTCTGTTCATCATACGCTTTTACCCCTTTCTGATCATGTGATGGTTCATTCTTTTTCTGCTGACCATCTGCTCGGCTTTCTTCTGATAAGCCATCATTCTCTTTAAAGTTTTCTCCTGGTTCTTTTTTGCTTCCTGTCTTTTTTCCATTGTTTTCATCATAGTTTTCTGTTCCTTTCTTTCATTAGTTGTATTGAAAAGGGAGCCCTGATTCAGGGCCCCCTTTACTGCAAATTAATTACTTTACTATTTTCTGTTTTTCTTTTTTCTGATATAAAGTCCTGCCATACCTCCTGTGGAGATTACCAGAAGAAGGATCGGCAGCCAGATATTTGTGCTGTCACCTGTTTTCGGTGCGTTTGATACCTTCGTCTCTTCATGGGACTGTGGTGTCTCCGGTGTGTTCGGTGTTTCTGGAACTTCCGGTTTCTCGTTTGTCAGATTGAAAGTAACTTCCACAACTGGTGTACTGTCATTCACATAAGAAAATGTCACTTCATGCTTGGTCTGATCCAGCGTGTATCCATCCAGTGTTTTTGTTTCCACCAGATAATACTTGATAGCGGTATCATATTTGCCATTCTTAAATGTGGCAATCTCATACAGCTTGCTTTCTGCATGACCGGCAGCATCTGTCTTTAAGGTTTCCAGAACTTTTCCTTTGCTATCACGGAGTTCAAATTCTACCCCTTTCAGTGGTTCTCCTGACGATTTATCTGTCTTATTGAGAATCACTTTTCCCTTAGCAGTATCATCTTTCATAACCACTTTTTGGATTTCTCCGGTATCTTTCACATCAAATGTCACATCAGCAGTCATAAGATATCCTTTCGGTGCCTGCTCTTCACGTAAGGTATATTTACCGATTGTCAGTTTTTCGATATAGTGTGTTTCCTCTGTGGAAATCCAGCTCTCTACTACCTGATCATCCTTATCGAGAATCGTCAGTTTCGCACCTGGGATCTCAGTTTCTCCTGTGATATCAGTCTTACTGATCTCTACTTTTGTCACATCATCTTTCATCTCATGCTTCTGAACCTCTGCTGTATTCTCTACTGTGAAAGTAATACTTTCTGCAGTGACATATCCATCTGCCGGTTTTGTCTCTGTCATGGTGTATTTCTTACCAACAACCAGTTCTTTGATCACATGGGATTCTTCCGTAGAAGTCCATTCATCTACTGTATTGCCATCTGAATCCGTTACTTTCAGGTGTGCACCTGGAAGTTCTTTACCTGTTGTCAGGTCTGTTTTGGACAGCTCCACTGTGGTTGGCTGATTTTCAAAAGTAAAGTCGTAGCTTACTTCTGCCTGGTCTTCTCCGGCATATTCAAAGGTAAATTCCTGTACTTCTTCTGTTGTAACAAATCCGTCCGGCGCAAAGATCTCTTTCACATAGTATTTTCCGTCTACCGGAAGATCTGCCGTAAAAGTAATCTGTCCTTTTTCATCTGTTACTCGCTGCTCGATCAAACTGTCTTTCTCAAGAAGTACCTCGCCCTTTGCATTTTTGATATCTTCACTGGTATAAAGACCGAAGACACCACCTGCAAGAACACGTTCTGTGTCTTTTTCTTTCTTCAGAACCGTAACCTTTACTTTCTGACGGGCATTCTGCCATTTTTCATCATAAGTGATGACTGGTGTATTCTGGTCCCGGTAGGAAAGGTCAACATATCTCGGCTCTTTGTCCAGCACATAACCATGGGCTGTTTTTACTTCCTTCACATAGTATTTTCCAGCCGGTAGATCTCCCATCTGTGCAACACCATTGGAATCCGTAGTAATGGTTCCTACTTTTTCATCTGCTTTGAAATAATCTTCGCTGACACCATCTGCCGCTTTGATATCTTCCGCAGCAAATACATCGAAAGTTACATCTGTAAGACTTCCAGTTACATATTCAAAGAGATGCTCCACAGTACCTTTTACATTGTCCAGAAGTGTCACTTTATCCAAAAACTCTCCATTTTTGTTGATGATCAGAAGTCCTGTCGGTACTTCATCTTTCATCTCTACTTTCTGAATCTCTGCGGTATCTTCCAGCGTGAACTTCACATCCGTTGCTTTCAGATAACCATAAGGTGCCATTTCCTCACGAAGTGTGTATTCCTCTCCAACTGTCAGTCGTTTGATCACATGTGGCTGATCTTTTACAGAAATCCACTGCTCCACAACATTTCCTTCTTTATCAAGAACGGTGAGTTTTGCCCCATCCAGTTCCACACCTGTTGTTACATCAGATTTTGTGATTTCTACTGTTGTCGGCTGGTTCTTTTTCACTGTTTTCAGTTTTACTGTCTTCACATCCTGTCCCTGGTAAGAAGCATCCAGATTCAGAATTTCATCAGAGGATACAAATCCCGCCGGTGCTTTTAACTCTTTCACATAATACTGTCCAAGTGGCAGATCCAGCGTACATGCTGCAAGACCATCATTATCAGAAGTCATTTTCTGTAAGAGTGTATCTGCTTTCACAATCACTTTTCCATCTGCCTTGATATCCTCTTTGTTATAGATACCAAAGACAGCCCCTGCTACGGTTGCACCATTCTCTGCATCCTGTTTTTCTACCTGGATTGCAACTTTCTGTCGGTCATCGCCAACAGTCACTTCCTGTTCAATCACAGGTGTATCCTGATCGGCATAGACAAATGCGACTTCTGATCTATCATGGTTTAGAACGAATCCTTCCGGTGCAGTCTTTTCTACCACATAGTACGAACCAAGCGGCAGATTCTCTACAACTGCTTTTCCGTCTTCCCCAGTCGTAACAGTTGTTACCAGTGCATCCTTCGCATAAATCAGCTGTCTGTTTCCGTTTTCATCTTTCTGATAATCCGGTGTATAGATATTTTCAGCTGCATAGACATTAAATGATGCACCTTTCAGGTATCTTTCTTCATAAACAAAATCCTTTTTGAATCCGGTCAGCATCTCACCTTTTTTATAGATTGTCAGCTTTCCTTTTACTGGATGGTTCTCGTAATCTACCGTAATAATGGCATCTCCGCTCTCAGAATCCATCTGGTATGCTGTGTTTGCATCCACTGCAATCTCTACATAGTTCTTGTTGATTGTGTACCCTTCCGGTGCATTGACTTCCTCAATCCTGTAATGTCCGATCTTCAGATTCTTCGGCATGATCAGATATCCCTGGCTGTCCGTAAAATAGGACTTGTAAGTGGTTGTCACTGGGTAAGTTGTTACCTGTTCCACATACTTTTTGTTGTCCAGGTCATATACCTTAAATTCTGTTCCTGCAATCAAGACGGATTTCTTTGTTTCATCATCTTTTTTCACGATTTTCAGTTTTGCCTTAAACTCTTCATCCAGAAGTACTCGCCAGATCTGCGGCTCATTTGGATGGTGCTCTGTGATATTCACTTCAAAATCATCGACTGGCTTATAATTGTGCGGTGTTGTAGTTTCACGCACGATATAGCTTCCAAATGGTAATGGAATACTGCAGGCATACCCTTTTTCATCTGTAAAAATCTCAGTTGCTCCATTTTCTCCGCTCACTACTGGTTTGGCAGAATCAAAATCATAGCTTCCATCTGCTTTCTTTGTAAGGGAAGATTTCAGATAAACTGTAAATCCAGCTCCAGATAACAGATCTGCATCTGTCTTTCCATTGTTGGCTGCTTTAATGATCTGGAATGGCTGCTTGATGACCTGCTCACTGGAAGTGCACTCTCTTTTTACTTCTGCTGTCATATCTCCTTCATAACTGCACGTAAGATCATGCTCTTCTGCATCTGCCAGGTATCCGGTCGGCGGAGTAATCTCTTTGACATAATATTTGCCAAGATATAAGCCATTTACAGAAGCCTGTCCTTTGTCATCTGTTGTAAGAGAAGCTACCTGCTCTCCTGCTTTATAAATAGTTCCCGTTGCTCCATCCGGGTGCACGATATCTTCACGGGCATACAGACCATAAACTGCACCTTTCAGTGTGGCATCTCCCTGTGGCACCGTTTTTCCTGTTTCTTTATCAACTTTGAATAAATTGATCTTTGCTGTCACACGGTCATTGCTGAAGGTATGGGCAAAAGATACGGTTGCTTCTTTATCATTGGTGTAAGAAAACTGGAACGTATACACATCTTCTGTATTTCTTACATAGCCTTCCGGCGCCTGATCTTCTTTTACAGAATAGGAATATCCAATCGGAAGATCTGCTGTAAATTTTGCAGTTCCATCTTCGCCAGTAGTTACTTTCTCAATCAGCGTTCCTTTTTTCACAACAACGCTTCCGTCTGCATTTCTGATATCATCGGATGCATACAGAGCAAAAATACCGCCTTTCAGTGGTTTCTTGGTGTCTTTATCCTGTTTTACTACGGAAACATCTGCTTTCTGTCTCTCGTTGTTAAAAGTCACATCTGCAAATACAACTTCTTTATTCTGACCAGCATAAGTTAGAGTCACTGACTTTTCTTCGCTGCCGTTATAGAAAGAGTCCGGTGCTTTTGTTTCTTTTACCACGTAGGTTCCAAGATGCAGGTTTTTCAGTGTGACAGAACCATTCTCACCTGTTGTCAGGTTTTCTTTTACAAGGTCACCTTTGCTGTACACTTTTGTGCCATAAGCTGTTACGATATCTGCCCCTGCATACACGTTATACACTGCATTTTTCTGTCTGCGGTTTTCATACTGAAATACCGTTCTATTTTCACTGACATCTGCTCCGGTCAGAACCTGTCCTTCTTTGTAAATGGTAAGCTCTGCCAGCTGTTCTTTATTTTCCACGGTTACAGCTGAGGTCTTACTTGCTACCAGTTTTACATTTGTTGCCGTTGCATTTACTACATATCCCTGTGGTGCTGTGATCTCTTTCAGATAAACCGTATCCTGTGTCTTGATGATCGTAACAGAAGATTTTCCATTCTTATCTGTTGCCGGCATCTGAGTGATCAGCTTTGTACAAGCCTCATCGCTGTATACACCGAATACTGCACCTGCAAGATTGACATCCGCTGTATCGTCTTTCTTTACGATTTCGATCGTAGCCTGTTCAATCCAGGACACCTTTAAGCTTATATATTTTTCATCAGCGACACCTTCTCCAAACACAAATGCCAGATCCTGAACACTTGCATTCGTAGTCAGTTTATATGCTGAATAATCTTTTGTAATACTTCCCTTCATCTTTGCAGAAAAAGTAGCACTTACATCTTTTGTCTGTGTCAGAGGAGCCGAGAGATAAAACGTGGTTCCTCCTCCAATTGTTACGCTTGCACCTGCCGCACTTACATTTCCAGTAGATACATTATGGAGCTTTACTCCCTTTGGTAAGTCCATTGTAATTTTCTGCTGGGAAGATGCGTTGAACTGAATGTTCTCCGTTCTCTGAACATTTCCATTTACATAAGCTTTTACATTCGGTTTGGAAAATGACATCGCTACATCTGGTATTTCCGGCTTATTCACACAATAATTATAGAGTTCTTTTGCCAAAGCCTCGCCTGTAGCATTTGTTCCATAGAATGCATCACTGCTTCCATTGGCATAAGATGCAGCCATGTGAATAATGATGAATCTTTTTCCTTCTGAAAAATCTGTGTGTTTATTAGCGAAAAAACTTTCGCTTCCTGCGGCATCTGTACCGTAATAACACACTTTTGCTAACGCCTGATTGTCTCCAATCTTTGTAATTGTATAATTTCCAGATCCAGGCCCTGGCTTAGCTGGCTGTACACAATACGCAATTGCTCTGACGCTTCCGTAGCTGATATAGTACGGCTCTGTCAGATAGGTTCCAAGATTATAATCTGCATATCTATACAGTGGTCCTTTTTCAATTGTTACCTGCTGTGTGCTTCTTGCTGAATAAGCCGAAACTGCTTCAAATGTTGCAATCTCTCCCTCTTCCATAGCATCAAGATCCACACCTTCGTCTCCTGCCTGTTCCAAAACATCATGAAGCTCTAACCCTGATTCTTCATCATAGGTATCCTGATTCTGTGCCTGCTCTACCAAATCATCAAATTCATCAGCGTCAATATCGGTAATCTCCGATTCTGCTTCTGAATCCTCCGCTTCTTCTGTCTGCTGTTCACTGCCAGCTGTTTCGGATTCAGTCACTGCTTCACTCCCTGCCGCCTCTGTCTGTACTTCTGTTTCTTTCTCACGCACAATCAGTTTTCGGCTGATCTGGTACTTCGGATGCTCCTGATTTACCGGTTCCACATAATAGACCGCTTTGTAAGTGTCCGCATGATCTGTCGTAAAATCCTCATTCTTTTCGTTCTTTGCTTCCTCAAATGTGACTTTGACCTTGTTATCATCCTTGATTTCCAGTCCTGTGTAGTCTGATTTCACATCAAATACACTGCCTGTTTCGATTTCATAATCTTTGGCAGTCACCACCTCATCTTCATCCAGAAGGTCTTTCACTTCCTCATAAAGTGGAGGTTTTTCCTCTGGCTGGATCTCCGCTGCATATGCAGTCATCGGAGATAACACTGTACTAAGCATTGTCATGCCTGCCAGCAAGCCAGATACTACTTTTCTAAAATTACCTTTTTTCTTCATGCTAAGGTCCTCTCTTTCATATATTTGTATTAAAAACAGACAGTCCTTAGACTGCCTGCAATACACTACTTATCGTTGTGGGAAAATCAGATTAAACTGTACATTTCCCTCTCCGGGATCAACCATTTCCACTGTTGCTTCATACTGTCTCCCTGTTTTTCTGGATACCAGATCCTTATAATGGATTTTTCCTTTAGACAGGAACTTCTTTGCTGCCGCCTTATCCATCTTTTTCCCCTGGCTTGCAAGGAATTTATCATTCTTCCATAAGGCAAAAGCACAGTTCCGGTCAGAACAGTAAAAGTTTACTTTTCCTTCCCTGACATCAGCTCCACAGCGGGGACATTTGCCAATGACTTCTCCTTTTGCTTTTCCCTGAAACTGCTCTTTCTTTTCTTCTGAAATCCCCTGATATCTGGCAACCAGTTCCTGCATCAGCTCTGTAATCCCATTTAGGAATTCATCTGCTGTCTCTGTATTCTGGGCAATGTGATTCAATGCCATTTCCCACTCTGCTGTCATCTTCGGAGATTTAATCTCATCCGGCAGAACCGTAATCAGTACATTGCCATCATCTGTCGGCACAAGATTTTTCTTTTCCCTTTTCACAAAACCAGACTGAATCAGTTTTTCAATGATTGCTGCCCTTGTTGCCGGAGTACCAAGTCCTTTCTTTTCCGTATCTTCGGTCAGCTCTTCATTTCCTGCACGTTCCATCGCAGATAGCAGGGTATCTTCTGTGTACTGTTTCGGTGGCTGTGTAAAATGCTCCGATACAAAAGAATCACAGGGACCATAATGCTTGCCTGCCCAGATATCCAGCTCCGGCTCTTCTTTCTCAATCTTTACTCCAAAGAACTGTTTTAATTTATTTTCGATTGCCTTGAATCCTTCCTGCTTTGTTTTCTTTGCTGTGAAATAAAACGTATGATAATTACAGGTAATCTGACATTTATGGCTCTCATAAATATAAGGATCCGCAGTTGCTGTCAGTACCCTGGCACTGATCAGATACAAAATCTTGCGGTTTCGTTCTTTCAGTTCACCAATATCTGCTTTGGCTACTTCCATGGTTGGGATAATCGCATGGTGATCGGATACTTTCTTTGAATTTAATACCTTACTCACATCTGGTTGATATTTCAGACCTTCAACATAAGGCATTTTCCCAAGTAACATCAGAATCAGTGTTTCAGTGCTTTCTCCCATCTCATCTGTCAAATACTGGCTATCTGTTCTCGGATAGGTGACAAGCTTATGCTCATACATCTCCTGCACGGCATCCAATGTCTGCTGTGCGGTATAACCAAACATTCTGTTTGCTTCCCTCTGCAGAGTGGTCAGATCATAAAGCTTCGGAGGGCGGACTGTTTTCTCTTTCACATCATCCTTCTCCACTTCGCACATACGCTCCATACAGTCCGCAGCCACTCTATCTGCATCTTCTTTTTTCTGAAAATGCTCTGTGACCGCATCCATATCGTCAAACTTGATATGAGCCATATAATATTTCTCTTTGGTAAATTCCTTGATCTTCTGATTTCGATCCACAATCATAGCAAGTGTTGGTGTCTGTACTCTTCCAACTTTCAGATTCTGGTTATACAGAACGGAAAAAAGACGGCTCGCATTGATTCCCACCAGCCAGTCTGCCTTTGCCCTGCAAAGTGCTGACTGATAGAGACTGTCATAACACGAACCGTCTTTTAATGACGCAAATCCATCTTTAATTGCCTGTTCTTCCATGGAAGAGATCCAAAGCCGCTTCATCGGCTTTTTGCATCCTGCCTGCTCATACACCAAACGAAAGATCAACTCTCCTTCACGTCCTGCATCAGTAGCACAGATCACCTCATCTACTTTGGAATCTCTCATCAGTTTCTTTAAGATTCCAAACTGCTTCTTTGTACCCTCCAAAATCTTGTGTTTCCAACATTCCGGCACAATCGGCAGATCTTCATATTTCCATTTTTTATATTTTTCATCGTATTCCGATGCATCGCATAATCCAACCAGATGTCCTACGCACCAGGAAACGATATAACCGTTTCCCTCCACGTAGCCATCTTTTCTTGTTCTGGCTCCAAGCACGGAAGCCAGTGCCATCGCAACCGATGGCTTTTCTGCAATCACTAATTTCATTTACTCCTGCTCCTCTTCTTCATCTTCCAGCACATTATCGTCAAAATCTTCATCTCTCAGGATTTCCGGTTCTGTACTTTCTTCCTGCTCATCTGCATCGTCTACTTCCCGTTTTTCTGACTCTGAATCTTCGGATTCATCTTCATCCTCTTCCATCTCATCCTCGTCATCATATTCATGCTTCGGTTTATAGACTTTGAAGTAATATCCTCCTGCCGCAGCTCCGACTGCTACCAGTGCAATCAGAAGATACGTTCCAAATGGGCTTTTATCTTCTGGCATCTGAATGTCATCCTCTACCTTATCTTTCTCAGCTGTCTCTGTCGTTTCCAGCTTTTCTTCCTCTGCTTTTTTCTCTGGTTCTGCATAAACCGTATCTACTTCCGGAAGTGTCACGGAATCAGAAAGCGTGAAGTTCATCAGATCTTTCTCACTGACTTCGGTAAGGAAATACACATTATCCTGAGATTTTGAATTATCAATAATCAGATAGAAAATCTTACCACTCTTAGTTGAAATGGTATAAAACTCTTTTGTGCCTTCCGTAGCTGTTTTTGTAACAGAATCTGCTGTCTCACCTTCTTTATTAAGCTGTTCCTCGATACCTGTCACTGTCCGATCATCCACGGTTCCTTTTGCATCTGTCGGCTCAGAAGCCTGTGCATCCTGTGGAAGTGGTGAAGTCGTTGTTTTCTCAGTCCCAGTTGCATCTGCACTTGTCGTAGTTGCCATTGCACCATTGCTGTCACTGGAAGTTTTCTGTTTCTCTGCCTGCTTCTTTGCCCATTCATAATAAGGATTCTGCAGTACATACTTTTCAGAAGTATTTCCGGCACCATCTGTTACCGTGATTTCAATCTGTTTTGTAGTAAAATCTTTCTGTGTCAATTGCACTCTCAGCATTCCATCCTTCAAGTCTGTATAAGTGGTGCCATTGACTGTTACTGCAGTAATCCCAGATACTGTATCATTCCCCTGAATCGTCAGCACACCATCTGTCAGGGAAGCAGAGAGTGTCGGCTTTTCCGTGTCATAACACTTAATAGAGCGATTCTGCTCATAAACCTTCCCCTCACCATCTGTCACACGCACGTACACCGTCTGGTTTCCAGTAATCGTGATACTTCCGCTTCCGGTTACATCCTGCCAGCTTCCATCTTTTCCTGCTTTTGCTTCAATTTTTGCTATCGAAAAACCTTCCGGCATATGACTGGCATCTACCGTAACAGCAATGGTTGTTTCTCCCTGTTTCCAGCCATCCGGCTTCTCAATCGTGATTGCAGGTGTGGTATTCTCAGCTGCATAAGCAGTCTGTGTCTGGAGCATAGGCGATGTCAGGCAAAGAAATGTCGTTGCTGCAAGCAAGCTCTTTTTTACCCTGCTTTTAGTAATTGTTCTCTTCTTCTGTTTCATTTTTTCCAGATTCATCATCGACTTTTGTTTCCTCCTTCTGTATTTCTACCCTGCCGGGCAGTTCATTTTTCATTCTCTTTTTGAAAGCTTCCAATTCCGGAATACTCATATCCATTGCACGGATAATTCTTACAATTTCCAGATTTTCCGCTTCTGTTTTTGCAATCTCCGCAGCCTTGAACCGCTTTAAATCTGCTTCATATCTGGCTTTGGAGGCTTCCATTTTCTCTTTGGCTTTCTCATAATCTGCCGTAGCTTTTTCAAGACTTTTCATCGATTCTCCTTTCCGGACGGCTGATGCAGCCGCCCTTTTTTCTTACCATCGTCCAAATCCATAGAAATGGCTCTGCCAGTATGGGGAATTGATGGACGTATACTGCACCGGATGTCCACAATGGATCATCTGACCATTGCCTACATAGATTCCGATATGCGTTACCGGCTCCCCTGCGTCGTAAGTTCCAGTAAAGAAAATCAAATCTCCCGGCTGTGCCTCCGACTGGGATACTGACGTACAAATGTTGTACAGTCCCTGTGCTGTCATCCTTCCAGTATTTCTTACCCCGGAATGAACCAGACAGTAACTGACAAATCCGGAACAATCGAATCCACTTGGGGAATATCCACCCCACACATACGGTGTTCCGAGATATTTTGCCGCTTCTTCTAGTAATCGCTGTGCCGCTTCACTGGTGTATTCATTGCCACCAAAAATGGAACCTTCTCCTGTTTCCAGATAAAAGATCGGGTTCAACCGTTCTCCATTTTTCAGAAGTTCAATATGAAGATGGCTTCCTGTGGAATTACCAGTATTTCCTACAAGACCTATCTCATCACCTTTCGTGACAGATGCTCCTGCAGATACACTCCGGCTGCTTAAATGTGCATACCGCAGTTCATAGCCTTTCCTGTCCTTGATCACAACATAATTGCCATAGCTGTCGTTATAAGCAGAAGTTGTAACCGTTCCGGTCAGCCCTGCCATTACTTTTGTTCCCTCTGGTGCTCCGATATCCATACCATTATGAAGCTGATTTGCTCCTGAAATTGGATGAATCCGATATCCATAATAGCTGGTCACACTGGAATACCAGTTAAAATCAACCGGTGTTGCAAACATCTGTAAATTACCTTTCGTGTCGTTATAGGCACTAAACAATTCTTTTTGGAAGAATCCCAGCCTGTCCTGACAGATTGACATCAGATTTCCGCTATTTAAGGTGACATTCAGCACATCTACATCCCTTGTCCTGGTCACTTCCACTTCCTGACTTCCATTATCATCTGCCAGATAACATTCCCATGTCTGATGTCCATGTGCAGATGCCGCCGCATGATTATCATAGTAGACGTCAAACTGTACACCATATCTTGCGAAAGCTCCGGTATCTTCTACCGTATATTCGACACCATTCATTACCACTTTTGTTCCCATTGGCACAAACGGATTGGAAGCATCTACCGCTAAGGTATGATTGGCAGTTGGATATGCTCCACTGGCAGTCGGTCCTCCGCTCCAAATACCACAACAGATTGGACAGTTACAATATCCACTGGTCACAACCTGTCCCAAAGATTCTCCAACTCTTACAGTTGCTGTCTCTGTCACAGTCTCATTGAGTGCTTCTGTTTCTAACCGATACTGCAATGCAAAAAGAGCATCCAGTTCTGGCTTTACCTGTTCAAAGGTAAATTCTTCATACTTTGCTGACAGATAACTGATCAGGATAAACGGATCATGCTCAATAGGTCCGATATCATATCGGTATTCCTCATGTCCCGGTTCTTCAGATTCCATGTTGTTGATCCGCTCCTGCAGATTAGCTTCCAGCTGTGTGTAATACAGTTCCGCTTCCCGGATTGCCTGATCCGATGACAGATAACTGGTTCCGGTATAAGTGATCACATTTTGTAAAAACACTGCAGAGCAAGACGTGACATTCGTTATGATCAGAAACATCAATCCGATCAGAACTGCTACACTGATATACACCTTCCGGTTTTCTTTAAAGAAGTTGGTGACTTTGCCGCCAATCTTCTTAATATAATCAATCGTACCTTTTGTAGCTGTTCCTACTGTCTGTTCACTTCGCTTCGCTTTGGCATAATCCCGTTTGATCTGTTGCTTCTGAATCTGTTTTTTCAGTTTCTTTTGCTCCTGACGGGCTGCAGCCTGTGTCTGTTTCTCTTCCTGTCTTTCAAGTCTGCTTCTTTTTCTGGATGCCCTCTGTTTCCTGCGTCTGGCACTTCTCTGTTCCAGCCGGTAAACACCTTCGCCACTTTCTTCTAACTTATGGGCACCTTCTACCGCCGCATTATCGTCTTCATTTTTGCTGATCTCACGGTGCAATGCTACGGAAGTTGCACTTCCTGCTTTCTTAACAGCAGAAGTTTTTTCTGTTTTCACAGATTCCCCTTCTCCAAACTTCAAGCGGGATTTCTTCTTTCCAGGAGCTTCCCCTTCATTTGCCCGATAGACCTGTGCCTTCTTGGAATGCTGCTTAGCTTCCTTTTTCTTTTTTGCTTCCTCATAAGAAAACTTTTTGGCTTTTTCCTTCTGTTTTTGATGGCGGAAATTGACTCCATCCGTATCCATCTGGTTCAATTTCTCCATATCTTTGTCATTTTTCACAGAAGCACCAGTTTCCTCATAAGCAAACTTCAAACGTTGTTTTTGTTTAGGCTTTTTGCTGCCACCGGTCTGATTTCTCCGGCTGTCTCCCCTGTTTTCTGATAGATCAGCACGTTTATCTTTCAGTCTCCCTAACTGTCCGACTTCGGATTTTTCTGCAAGTCTGGATTCTTTTCCGACTTCAGCACGGATTCTTTTTCTATTTTGCTGTTTACTACTCTGTCCAAAATCCTCACTTTGCTTCTCTGTCCGTATCAGTTCCGGTGCATCTCTGGATTTTTGCACAGAGGGACGAATATTTTTCCCACTCCGTTCAGACTGGCGGGGAGACTTATCCACAAGGTTTTCTTCTTTTTCCCCCTGTTTTCTTCCCATCTGCACATCACTGGCACGGTTACTGACACGAACAGAAGATTTATCTGTCAGGTTTTCTTCCACCAGACCATCCTTGGTCATCTTTTGGACTTTCTTGTCCCTGACTTTCATTCTCTGTTCTGCCACTACTTACTCCTCCTTCTTCGGATACCCTTTCCCTGCCTGTAATAAGCAGAGAAAAGCGATGCCGAAAACAGCACCGCCACTAAAAGTTAATACATATGAAATTGCTCGTAACATTGTTTTCTCCTTTGATTTAACCTGCTTCGGAAGTCTCCTCTAAGCGGGTTGTCATGATTTTATAGAGGGAATTCTTCGGGAATCTGTCTACAAATGGGATAATGACATTTCCATAGAACAAAAGTCCTTCCCCCTCATTACTGTTGGTTACATAGGACAGCTGGGTTGGTGAGATATTCAGCTGCTTTGCCAGAATCTGCCTGTCTCCGGAAGCCTGGTTCAGCATATAAATAAAATCTGAATTTTCAAATATATTCTCTATCTCCCTGGAAGACAATAAATCTTTTATATTCTGGGTGATTCCAGTTGGAATACCACCCCATTTACGAAATCTCTTCCATATCTCCACACTATAAGCTGCGGTCTGCTCTTCCTTCAAAAGAAGATGGAACTCATCCACATAGTATCTGGTGGACTTATGAGCAGAACGGTTCATTGTTACCCTGTTCCAGACCTGATCCTGGATTACAAGCATCCCAATCTTTTTCAACTGTTTACCAAGTTCCTTGATATCAAAGCAGACAATACGGTTATTAATATCCACGTTTGTCTGATGGTTAAACACATTCAGAGAACCTGTAACATAGATTTCCAACGAAGTGGCCAGTCGCTGTGCTTCCGGCTCTTCCTGTTTTCTCAGAAGGTTGTATAAATCCTCCAGGATTGGCATCTTCTCCGGCACTGGATCGGCAAGATATTCCTGATATACTAACCGTACACAGCGGTCAATGATGGTCTTTTCTACCGGCTCCAGTCCATTCTTTCCTCCAACAATCAGCTCACACAAAGACAGAATAAAATCTGCTTTCAGTGACAGTGGATTATCTTCCTCGGAATAGTTCAGGTTCAGATCCATTGGATTGATATACTGGTCAGATACTGGCGAAACCCGAACTACCTGCCCATGCAGTGCCTGCACAAGTGCCGAATATTCGGCTTCTGGATCACAGACAATGATATCGTCTTCCGTGATCAAAAAGCAGTTTGTAATTTCCCTCTTTGCTGAGAAAGACTTACCGGAACCTGGTGTACCAAGAATCAGTCCATTTGGGTTCTTCAGACGCTTCCGATCAACCATGATCATGTTGTTGGATAATGCATTCAGTCCATAATAAAGAGCTTCCCCTTCCTGAAACAGTTCCTGTGTCGTAAACGGCACGAAGATCGCTGTTGAAGATGTGGTAAGCCCTCTCTGAATTTCAATCCGATTGACTCCCAGCGGAATACAGGACATGAGTGCTGCTTCCTGCTGATAATCCAGCTGTTTTAAAGAACAGTTATATTTCTGTGCGATTCCCTGCACCTGGAAAATATTGTTATCCAACTTCTGACGCTTCTTTGCGGTATTCATTACCAGAACCGTTACAAGGAACATCCTCTCATTTCTGGACTGCAGATCTTCCAACAGGTTCTTCGCCTCTTCTCCATAAGTCACAAGGTCCGATGGAAGCACGTCCATATCATAACCGGAACGTACTGCACGCTTCTGCTCTTCAATCTTCATCTTATCCAGATCTGAAATCTTGCTCTTGATCATTTTGATTGCTGAACTCTGATCAATGGACTGGATATGAATGTTGACATTGATGCTGTCATCCACATCCAGAAAGTCTGCTAGCATCCGGTCTGTCAGCTCCGGTGCAAGAATCTGCAGGTAACTCACACTTCCCATCGTTCTTCCCATCAAAAATGTCTGATTCTTGGAAAAGTTAAAGGAAGTCGGTGCAATAAAATCTTTGGTCTTTAATCCTGTTTCCGGAAGCATCTTATACTGGAACTTAAATGGTTCGATCCGATCCTGGTTGAACACATGATACAGAATCTCCAGCCTTTCCAGACCATTTAGTGAATGTGCCTGTGCACCCAGAATCTTAAAATTATTTAAGATATCTGTTTCAATTCTTTCAAGCCTCGGTCTTGCCACCTTCAGGCTTTCTGCTTCGATTCCAAAAGTGATATACTTTGTCTTTACCAGACCATTATTTCCCTTGGAAAGCTGATTCTTCAACATGGTACGGTATTCTTCACGAATAGCATTGAAGTCATCGTTCTGATCCGGAATGTCAATGCTTTTCTCAAATTCTGCCACATCCACCTGCTGATTGATAAAGGACAGCTGCACACTGATGGAAGAATCAAAGTAATTTAAGAAATCACAGTAATTTTCAAATATCGTGGTCTTATCCTCATTTAAAGCAAGCTGATAGTTGATGTCATAAAACTGAATCGTCTTGGAGAAAAAGGTCTTTGTCACCTGGCAAATACCATCCTGCAGCATTCGAATATACGGAATACTCTGCTGTGCAGTTGTAGGAATGTTTTTCTGTTTCCTACGATCCCGTTCCTGCTTCTTTCTACGCTTTTCCTGTTCTCTTTCTTTTCTGCTTTTTTTGTTTCTTCTTTCCTGACGGTTTCTTTTTTCCGCCAGGGACAGACGCTCCTGCTGAGCCTCCTGCTTTGTCTTTTTTGCCATCCGGCACACCCTCCTTTTTCACAAGGGTGGAAATCTCCTGATAAAAATTTTCTGTCTTATATGGTCTTACTGCCGGACAGATAAACTTCTGTCGAATGATATTTGCCACCACTTTTTCAAAGGGAAGACCGTCTTTTTCATACATTGCCATGAAGAAAAACGGAAGCATGATCGTTACCATCAGGATGGCTGCGATACTGGAACCGATTGGTTTTCTCATGACCAGATAAAACGGAATTCCCACAACTGCGGCAAGTGAAAAGAAAATCAGCTGCCGCTTTGTCAGATTTAACGCTACTTTTGTTTTGACCTTGGTAAGGTCTTTTGGTACTGGTACATACGCCATGGTATGCGCTCCTTTCCTGCCCGCTAATGGGCATTGAATATTGATTTGCTAAGGCTTCCGGTCTTGAATAATGAAAATGCAAGAATCACGGTATAAGCCGCTACTGAAAACATTGCTGCATGAAGGTCACTGGATATGGT
>JABLTS010022041.1_pt1 | contig 24503 bp, 21 predicted proteins | sample 7160081 | NCBI WGS metagenome assembly JABLTS01 (sample SAMN14651231, study PRJNA627086) | human gut metagenome | isolation source: feces | host: Homo sapiens | reverse complement strand
TACGGCGGTGGCTGGTTTTGCCTCCGATTCCGAATCTAAGAACAGCTCGTTCGTTTCAAACCCTGGATTCTACCCACACATATGCCAGAAGCCTCCCTTTTTCACCGGATATTATTCATTATACAAAAAATGGGTACGAGTGTCAACGGTAAATTGGTTGCTTTTCCGTTTCAATAAGAAATAAATATAGTACCATAAGAAAAACTGATAAGCAATGCAAAAAAATCTGAAAAAAATTGAAAAAAACACTTGACAAATGCAAAAAGGTGTGCTATAATGTAATAGTTGACTGATGAGATATTAGCTCAGTTGGCAGAGCATACGCCTTTTAAGCGTAGGGTCGAGGGTTCAAATCCCTCATATCTCACCACAACAGGAAAGCGGGGGAATCATTTCGATTTCCTCGCTTTTTTCGTTGATGCAGATATTTGATTGGAAGTAGAAAGCACCGTTTCGCCAAATGTTAGGTTTGCGAAACGGTGCTTGTCTTTTTATTTATAGAAAACTTCCGACAAAGGGTAGGCAGATTGCTCCGACTGTAATGACAGCCGCCAGAATCAACAGGAGCACCCGCATCAGATTGGAACGGTTCTTTTCTGATTTCATAAAATTCCTCCGTTTGTGCGGGGCGTGGGATTAACCACGCCGTTTTTTGCGGTTATAGCTGCCGGAATTATTTTTGCTGCTGTAAGCGTGGTCACGGCGGAAGCGGTCAGAGCGACCATTTCCGGAGCGTCCGCCGCCGGAACGGTAGTTGCTGCGTTCTTCAAAGAGTTTCACCTTTACAGCATGCCCGTTGATTTTCGTGGACTGCATCGAAGCAACAATGTTAGATGCTTCCGCAGCTGGTACTTCAACGGTGGTAAATTTGTCGTAGATGTCAATCTTTCCGAATTCTGAACCGGAAAGTTCCGTTGCTTCCACCAGTGCCCCCAAGATAAAGTTTGGAGCCATGCGTTCTTTACGACCAACATTGATGTGCAGCTTAACGGTTGCTGCACCGCTCCGCTTGCCCTTGCGAATTGGCTTTGGAATATCGAATGCCGGTAGGTTTTTGGTTGCAGCTGTAATTTCTTCCTGCAACAGCAGTGCCAGCAGGGTTTCCGCTGGTGTTCCGGCAGCAATCAGCTGTTCTGCCAGCTGAACAGCTTCTTCCGATGGAGCAGCATTGCTGCACTGTTCCTGTAACCGCTGCTGCAACTGGTCTAATGCTTCCTGCTTCATCTCTGCGGAAGTCGGCAGGTTCAGTTCTTCAATGTTGGCTCTGGTGTATTGGGAAATAGCACGCAGTTCCTGTTCCTGTTTTCTGCCGCTGATGATGTTGTAGGCAGTGCCTTCTTTTCCGGCACGTCCGGTTCTGCCGATACGGTGAATATAATATTCATGGTCTTGCGGCAAATCATAGTTGAATACGGCATCGACGCCCTTGACATCAATGCCTCTTGCAGCAACGTCCGTTGCAATCAGGATGTTGCATCTGCCGTTTTTGAAGCTGTTCATGACCTGTGTCCGCTGCATCTGCTTCATATCACCATGCAGTCCAACGGCTGCAAATCCACGATTTTGCAGGGCTTCGGTCAGCTCATCCACCATTTTCTTGGTGTTACAGAACACCATAGAAGAAACTGGCTTTTTCGATGCGAGCAGCAGGTGCAGGGCATCGGTCTTTCTGCCCATCGGAACATTGATGGCATATTGTGCAATAGCATCAACGGTACGGTGTGGGCTTTGAATTTGTACCATCTGAGGGTCTTTTTGATACTGCTTGGTGATGGCAAGAATCGCCGGCGGCATGGTTGCAGAGAACAAAACCGTCTGGCGGTCTTCCGGTGTCTGAGCCAGAACGGATTCGATATCTTCCCGAAATCCCATGTTCAGCATTTCGTCTGCTTCATCTAATACAATCGTTCGCAGATGTTCGAGTTTGAGGGTACGGCGGCGGAGATGGTCTAAAACTCTGCCCGGTGTGCCAACAACAATGTTTGCACCGTTTTTCAGAGCGTGAATCTGCCGTTCCATGCTAGCACCGCCATACACGGCAACGGGTTTTACCCACCGTTTGAATTTTGCAAACTTGCCGATTTCCTCGCAAGCCTGCATGGCAAGTTCTCTGGTCGGGCAGAGAATCAGAGCGTAAACAAAGGGTTCTGCATCCTTTGGAATTTGTTCAATAATGGGAATGCTGAATGCGGCAGTTTTGCCCGTACCCGTGTTGGATTTTCCGATGACGTCTTTGCCTTCGAGCAGCAGGGGAATGGTTTTCGCCTGAATTTCGGTCATTTCGGTAAAATTCTGGGTGGCAATCGCCTGTAACATTTCTGCGGAGAGCGTTGTATTTTGAAATTGCATGTTGCTTCCTTTCTTTTGCATAAAATGGAAGCGTATTCGTAGAACGTGCGAATACGCTTCCATTCTGAACAAGGGGTTTGGGATGGTGAATACGGATTATTCGTCGATGTCTTCCGGCATGCTCCAGTTGTGGTAAACATTCTGAACATCGTCGTTTTCTTCGAGGTGTTCGAGCAGCAGGTTCATCTTTTTAATCTGGTCTTCATCGGTCAGGGTGGTGTAGGTTGCTGGAATCTGTTCCACTTCTGCAGAGAGCACATGATAACCCTTTTCGGTCATGCCGTCCCGCAGGGCTGGCAGAACAGACGGGTCACAGCTGATTTCTACCACATCGTCTTCCACAGAGAGGTCGTCTGCATCGAATGCGAAGCAGTCTTCCATAACAGTATCTTCATCCAGACCGGTGTTTTCGAGAACGACCATGCCCTTTTCGGTGAACAGAAACGAAACACAGCCGCTTGTACCGAGGTTACCGCCGAATTTGTCGAAGTAGTGGCGAATGTCGCCAGCCGTCCGGTTTTTATTGTCGGTCAGGCATTCTACGATGACAGCAACGCCGTTCGGGCCATAGCCTTCATAGACGATGGATTCATAGTTGTTCTTATCGCCGCCGCCGGCAGCCTTCTTAATGACACGGTCGATGTTATCGTTTGGTACATTGTTGGACTTTGCTTTTGCAATCAAGTCCCGCAGCTTTGCATTGCTGTTCGGGTCAGCACCGCCCTCTTTGACGCAGACGGTGATTTCTCTTCCGATTTTTGTGAAAATCTTTGCTTTTGCGGCATCAGTCGCTTCTTTTTTCCGTTTGATATTATTCCATTTAGAATGTCCGGACATGGGTGTTCATCCTTTCGATTGATTTTCTGCTGTATCTGCCGTCAAAACGGCTTGGAATGCGGCAGTTTGCCGAATCTGCTGCATCAGTTCCTGCATGCGGTCGGCTGCACCGGTCAGATAGAGATATCCAAACAACGCTTCCAGCCCGGTCGCATAGCGATATTCTGCCTGATGGGCATGCTTGGGAGCGGCGTTTCTGCCCCGTAGAAAGACTGCCTGTTCCTCCTCGGTGAGGGTGGGGAGCAGTTCCCGCATGACAGTTGCCTGAAAGCCTGCACAGACCAGTGCCACTTTTTTTTGATGCAGGGCAGCTGGCGGCTGATTGGCAGTGCGAAGCAGCTGTTCCCGAATCAGCGTATCAAAAACGCTGTCGCCTAAAAAGGCGAGGGATAGGGGGCTGTATTGTTTGGCATCGTGCGGGCTGAGCGGAGTTTGTGTCATAGGGGTATCCTTTCGGTGTTACGATACAAAGTCGAATTCAAATCCATAGAGGTTGACGGTATCGCCTTCCTGAATGCCCATTTCTTCCAGCTTGTCGATGATACCGCTGCTGCGGAGCACCTTCTGGAAGTATTGCAGCGAGGAATAGTCGTCCAGATTGACGGTTCGCAGGATTGGTTCGAGGAATTTTGCATCAATATAATAAACGCCGTCTTCGACTTCAATTTCAAATGTTCCCTTTTCAGTAGTTTCTGCCAGTTCTTCAGCGGTGAGCGGTTCCGGCTCATATTGCAGAATTGGCGGCAGTTCGGTCAGCTTTGCACCGATTGCCTGAACGAGTTCTTTCGTTCCCTGCGTGGTGGCTGCCGAAATGCAGAAGAAGGGAAGTCCTTTTTCCTGTTCGATATAGTTGCGGAATGCGGCAATCTGTTCTTCCGTTGCCATATCGCATTTATTTGCTGCAACCATCTGCGGACGGGCAGCAAGGTCTGCGTTAAAGCGTTCCAGTTCCTGTTGAATGGTTTCGTAGTCCGCAATCGGATCTCTGCCTTCCGAACCGGAAACATCTACAACGTGCAGAATCAGCCGGCAGCGTTCTACGTGGCGGAGAAATGCGTGACCTAAGCCAACGCCATCGCTTGCCCCTTCAATCAGTCCCGGAATATCTGCCATGACGAAAGAAGATTCTGCGTTGCACTGCACCACACCCAGAACAGGAGTCAGGGTAGTGAAGTGGTAATTTGCAATTTTTGGTTTTGCTGCACTGACAACGGAAATGAGGGTGGATTTTCCGACATTCGGATAACCGACCAGACCGACATCAGCGAGCAATTTCAGTTCGAGGATGACCTCGAACTCTTCGCCTGGGAAGCCAGGCTTTGCGAAACGGGGAATCTGACGGGTAGAGGTTGCGAAGTTGCAGTTGCCTCTGCCACCGTTTCCGCCCTTTGCGAGAATCTGCGGTTCATCGGTCGAGAGATCCGCCATAATTCTGCCGTTCTTGGCATTCCGGACAATCGTTCCCCGTGGAACTTTAATCACAAGGTCGGGAGCACTTTTTCCGGTGCAGCGTTTTGCACCGCCATTTTCGCCCCGCTTTGCGACATATTTTTTGTGGTAACGGAAATCGAGCAGCGTAGACAAGTTGGTGTCTACCTGAAAGACGATATTGCCGCCTTTGCCGCCATTTCCGCCGTCTGGGCCGCCGGCAGCAACATATTTTTCCCGATGAAACGAAACTGCACCGTCACCGCCGTCTCCAGCTTTGATATAAATTTTAACCTTATCAACAAACATAGCAACCTCATACTCTCTGTCAAATACGGATGGATGGGGGATGAAAAGAAAATCCCAAGCGGAAAAGCTCGGGATTTCTGTCAGATGCTTTGTTTCAATCCACAGTCGGTAATTTCACAGAGCCTGACGTATCATCAGAGGGTTGACTGTGGTTTGCCTCGTGTCAGTGGGGGATACCGATTTCTCTCCGCCCGCCGCTGACGTTTTGACTTGCAATTCCGCTCACCACCTGTAGCAGTGGGAGAATCCTTGCTGTTATTCGATAGAAACGCTTATTCAGCTGTGTAAACGCTGACCTTCTTCCGGTCACGTCCCCAACGCTCGAACTTTACAATACCGTTTACTGTTGCAAACAAAGTATCATCAGAACCGATCTGAACGCCGTTACCCGGATGAATATGTGTGCCTCTCTGGCGAACCAGAATGTTGCCAGCCTTAACGAACTGACCATCTGCCCGCTTTACACCCAGCCGCTTGGATTCAGAATCACGGCCGTTCTTGGTAGAACCAGAACCTTTTTTATGTGCAAAGAATTGCATACTAATCTTCAACATGGTTATTTACACCTCCGTGTGTTTTATGGTAATTGCCCCTGAACGAATCAGGAAGCGGAAGCATTCCGGATTTGAATACAACCCGGGGCTTCTTCGGTTAAGAGCTGCATTTGCAGGAGCAAGCCCTGCAAAAGCCGTTCTGCATTTACGTCTTGGATCGCATCCACAGAAATAGAAATGCAGTTTTCCTCCACAGCAATTTCAGCCGGCAGCTGATAGATTTCTGTCAGCAGATTTGCGGTCAGCTGTACGGAAGCGGAAACGCTTGCACAGATGACATCCTGTCCGGCATCGGCATATCCGGCATGTCCCGAAACGGAAACACCCGTCAGCCGCTGATTGCGATGATAAAATGTGGCGGTAATCATGATACAGGGGACTTACGCCTCGATGGCTTCGATCTGTACCTTGGTATACGGCTGTCTGTGACCCTGCTTCTTCTTTTCGGACTTCTTCGGCTTGTAAGTCATAACAGTGATCTTCTTTGCCTTACCGTTCTTCAGAACCTTTGCACTTACAGTTGCACCTGCAACATAAGGAGCACCAACGGTCAGACCGTCTTCCTTGCTAACAGCAACAACCTTATCAAATGTAACGGTAGATTCTTCTTCAGCGTTCAGCTTTTCGATAAAAACAACGTCTCCCTGCTTTACCTGATACTGCTTTCCGCCGGTTTCAATGACTGCGTACATGTGTATGCACCTGCCTTCTTTTCAAACTCGCTGTTTCAGGTACACGAAAAAAGGTGTTTCAATTGACCTGAACCCATGCGGTTTTTCTATTATATCATAGTTTCTGCGGAAAGTCAAGAATAGTTTCTGCAAAAATGTAAATTTTTTATGACGGGTCGAATTGGTGGAAAAATCGTCGGAAATACGGGGCAGTTTCCCGACAAAAGCCGTAGAATTGTGACAAAAATGTGTTGCAATTGTTGTCAGCATTGTCCAAAAATAAAAGCTGGAAATTGTGCTATGTGCCATTTTCCGAAAAGGCATATTTACAAATCGTCTGATTTGTGGTAAAATGAAAGAAGAAAAATGGGACGAATTTACAGCGTTTCCGTTTGCAGAATGATTTTTAGAAAGAGGGGAAGAACCATATGTCAGCTTGGGATACAACACAACATGCAGACCATCCGAATCCGCAGCCATCCGGTAACCGTCCACCCAGACGCAAAAAACCGAGAATTCGCTATGACCGGATTGTACTGGTTGCACTGGTTTTGATTGGCTTGATTTGTCTGCTGGTACTGGGCGTGAAACAGTGTGGAAAAAAGGATACGACTGGGAACAGTTCCTCCGGTGCGGCAGCAACCACCACACAGATTTCCACAGAGCCGCTGGAACGAACATTGGCACTGACGGCGGAAGACGTCCATAAGGGTAGCTTGATTCTGGTCAATGCCGACCATGTTTATACATTTGCCGCAGATGATGTCAGCTTAGAAACAGTCTATGAGGGCAGAAACAGTTGTTATGGTGTCAGTGATATGGAAGTTTCTCTGGATACAGATGTCATTGACCATTTCAATCAGCTGATGCAGGCATATTATAATATCTATGACAACAATGATATTATGATTGTGAGCGGATACCGGACACGGGAAGAACAGGCTGCCTATTATGAAAGCAAAAAGACGATGCTGCCGGGCGGATATTCTGATTATCATACGGCACGGTCGTTTGATTTGGTGGTTTATCCGAATGGGACAACCTCCAATTATTATGCAGCAACTGGCGACTATGCGTGGATTGCAGAGCATGCCGCAGAGTATGGATTTGTTTTGCGGTATCCGGACGGAAAAGCCGATAAAACCGGCATCAGTCCAAGAGCGTATACATTCCGGTATGTTGGCGTTCCGCATGCCCTTTATATGTATGAAAATGGGCTTTGTTTAGAAGAATACTTAGAAGAGATTCAGGGCTATTCCGCAGATAAGCCATTGACAATTGATACAGACGGTGGAGAATGGAACGTTTTCTATATGCAAGCCAACACCAGCGGCAGCACACAAATTGCCGTTCCGCAGGATGCAACCTATACAGTTTCCGGCGATAATGTCGGCGGATTTATCGTTGCCTATCAGGAGGCAGGAACAGCAGCCGTTACCACTGCCGTTGATGCAACTGGTGATGCTGCTGAAACAACGGTTGTTCCCGAAACGACCGCAGAGAATGCACAATAAACTGAGATTTTATCAGCACAAAAAGCACTTCCGAAATGGAGGTGCTTTTTTTCTGATTGTTTTTCGTAGAAAAATTGTCGAATCTTGTCGAGCCGGAAAAGATATGATATTTATTTCTGGATTTGCTTTCGTTTTCAAAAATAGTGATAAAACAGATTGACTTTTTATCAATTTTTTTGTATAATAAGCTCAAGATGATGAAGGGAAACAGAATCATTTTGAATTCATATTTTTATTTTCCGATTTAACCAATTGAAAAGGAGCGTGTAATGATGAAACGATTTCACAAAATGGTGGCAGCTGTGATGGCAGTTGCAACCTTGGCAACCAGCATGGTTCCGCTTTCTGCGGATGCGTTGTACTTCAATGGGCAGTCTAAGTTTGCCTATGATCTGTCGGTAGACGATGCAAATTGGGATGATATGGTGAGAGTAACATTTTACACCACCTATAATCCGGGGGTAACAAGCTTTTCTGTGGCATTGAAATATGATACCAGCAAGTTGGAATATGTAGAGAGTTACAGAGATTCCGATTATGAAAGTGCGGGAACATTTGGAACTAGTAATGACAAAACAAAAGGAATGGTGATTATTGTATCTGCTACAGAAAATTTGCAAGACTATAATCAGCCAATCAGCTATTCGTACTACTTTAAGCCAAAGACTACGAGCCGCAAAGAAACATATAATTTCTCTGCCTGCGTTTATCAGTACAATTCTAGGACGGAGAACATCTTGTTTGGAAATAACATCGGCAAACTTTCCCCTGTTCCGGATGAGGTGACAAAAAAGGTGCAAAAGGGCACTTATAACAGAAGAATCGGCGATGTGATTCCGGATAACTCGATAGATATGAACGATGTAACAACCGTGCTTGGAATCGTTTCTTTCCTGAACGATTGTCAGGAATCGGATGTTACGGACACCTATGACTTGAATGAAATGCTGATTACAGATCGTGCTTACACTTTGAAGAGTGGCAAAACCGGAACCTATCGGGAACGCCTGAAAGATTCATTGTATGTGGACGATGTTCCATTTGCAGAGGTTGCAGACTGTGACCAGAACGGCAAAATTGAAAAAGCGGATGCTGATTTGCTGATTACTTATTATGCACAGGCAGCTTCAGGACAGAATCCGGAGTCCTTGATTAACAATGAACTGTCTAAGGTGGTATATGCAGACATTACCATGTAATTTGTTAAAATTGAACAAAATTATACCCTGAATTTTGGTAGAGTTTTTGTTATTTTTAACTTGACAAAAAATCAAATAAGTGATACAATAATATTGTAAACAAAACAATATTATTGTTTACTTAAGAAAGGATGGATTATTATGAGAAAGACATTGTATGCATGCATGGCAGCTGTATTGGCACTGGCTTCTTTGCCGGTATTGGGTGCAAGTGCAGAAGAAACAACATATGCCCTCGGCGATGTGGACATGGACGGCGTTGTAACGGGTCACGATACGGCGATGGTTTCCCGTTATGTGCTGGATGACACCTATACGCTGACAGAGGAACAGTTGAAGTTGGCAGATGTCAATGAAGATGGAGTAGTTGATCAGGCAGATGCTGACAAGCTCTATACGGAAATGCAGGTTTATTCACTCGGGGATATTGATATGAGTGGAATGGCTGAGGTAGGCGATACTTCGGATATTCTGGTCTACTATGCAAAGGTGAGTGCAGGTCAGAATGTAGAACTGACAGCAGTACAAAAGAATCTGGCAGATGTTGACTTGAATGGAACCGTTGATATTACCGATGCATGCTATAATTTGGCTGGTTATGCACGGGCAGCAGCTGGACAGAAAGCTTATAATCGGGGCAATGAAAAGCAGTATTATTATGCTCCAGTTAAAATTGTGATTCAGGATTCAGATGATCCGAATTATACAGGAGATCTTGAACCGGATACGGTTTATGTTCCAAAGACAAAGGCTTAACCGCTTGCTGTTTGTAAAAAAGCAAATAAAAGAAATCAGACCGCTGTGCTGGGAAACCGGTGCAGCGGTTTTTCGTTTGAAATCCGGCATTTTGCACAGGAATGCATAGCCCTGCGGAAAGATTCCGAAAAGTTTTTTAAAATGTTTGGAGAAGTACTTGCAAAATGCAGTAAAATAGTGTAAAATAAAAGAGTACGGTGCGATTGCACTGCAAAAAGGTTTACATTTATTCATGAAAGGATGTCAGAAAATGGCAGGTTTGAACAAAGTAACAGTAGACGATATTGATGTAAAGGGCAAAAAGGTACTGGTAAGAGTAGACTTTAACGTACCGATGAAGGATGGCGTGATCACAAACGACAACCGGATTCAGGCTGCTCTCCCGACTATTAAAAAGCTCGTTTCCGAAGGCGGCAAGGTAATCCTCTGCTCTCACCTCGGTAAGCCGAAGAATGGTCCGGAAGCAAAGTTCTCCCTGAAGGCTGCTGCAGAACGCCTTGCAGAACTGGTTGCTCCGACAAAGGTTACATTCGTACCGTCTGATAAAGTTGTAGATGACAGCGTAAAGGCTGCTGTAGATGCAATGCAGGACGGCGAAATCATCGTTCTGGAAAACACCAGATTCCGTGGTGCAGAAGAAACCAAGAACGGCGAAGAATTCAGCAAGGAACTCGCTTCCCTCGCAGATGTATTTGTAATGGATGCATTCGGTAGTGCCCACAGAGCACACGCTTCCACTGCTGGCGTTACCAAGTTTGTAAAGACCACCGCAGTTGGTTATCTGATGCAGAAGGAAATCCAGTTCCTCGGCAATGCAGTTGAAGATCCGGTTCGTCCGTTCGTTGCAATTCTGGGCGGTGCAAAGGTTGCTGACAAGCTGAATGTCATTTCAAACTTGCTCGAAAAGTGCGATACCCTGATTATCGGCGGCGGTATGGCTTACACCTTCCTGAAGGCAGAAGGCTATGAAGTTGGTACTTCTCTGGTAGATGATACCAAGCTGGATTACTGCAAGGAAATGATTGAAAAGGCAAAGGCAAACGGCAAGCAGCTGCTCCTGCCGGTTGATACCGTAACCGCTAAGGCTTTCCCAGACCCGATTGATGCAGCAATCGAAGTAGAAACTTACGATGCACAGCACCTGCCGGCTGACAGAATGGGTCTGGATATCGGCGAAAAGACACAGAAGCTGTTCGCTGACGCTGTTAAGTCTGCAAAGACCGTTGTTTGGAATGGCCCGATGGGTGTATTTGAAAATCCGGTTCTGGCAAAGGGTACAATCGCTGTTGCACAGGCTCTGGCTGATACCGATGCAACGACCATCATCGGCGGCGGTGACTCCGCAGCAGCTGTTATGCAGCTGGGCTTCGCTGATAAGATGAGCCACATCTCCACTGGTGGCGGTGCATCTCTGGAATATCTCGAAGGCAAGGAACTGCCGGGCGTTGCAGTAATCGCAAACAAGTAAGAGATATTGTTTTCTGGGAAGCAGACCGCTTTTCTGCTCCGGTAGAAGAGCGGCTGTTCCAACAGAAAGGAACTGCCAATGTTGAAAAAAACATGGGAACAGATTGCAGATACTCCGAAAAAAGAGGTTGCATTGCCGTTTGCCTGTGGGGTTGCCTGCGGGATTTTGATTGGACTGCTTGCAGTTCCATTCTCCAAGGGCATTGTCATCGGCAGCTATAATAATTGCAATCATCGGGTATCGGATGAATCTGTACGGGAATTGCCGGAACAAGACGGCGAAAATTATGAAGAATAAGGAGCAAATTCAATTATGAATAAGGCACTGAGAAAGGCAATTATTGCCGGCAACTGGAAAATGAACAAGAACCGCAAGGAAGCTGCGGAACTGATTGAAGCACTCAAGCCAATCGCAGCAGACAAGACTTGTGGTGTGATTATCTGCGTACCGTTCACCAACCTGGAAACCGCTCTGCGGCTGACAGAAGGCACGAACATTGAAGTTGGTGCTGAAAACGTACACTTTGAAGAAAAGGGTGCATTCACTGGCGAAATTTCTGCAGATATGCTGACAGAAATGGGCGTAAAGTATGTTATCGTTGGTCACTCTGAAAGAAGACAGTACTTCGGTGAAACCGATGAAACTGTTCGCAAGAGAACCACTGCTGCTCTGAAGGCTGGCATGACGGTTATTCTGTGCGTTGGTGAAACCCTTGAAGAACGGGAACTGGGCATTACAGAAGAAGTCGTTGCAAAGCAGGTAAAGGTTGCTCTGCATGACGCTTGCGAAAAGTGCATCAAGAATGTCATCATCGCTTATGAACCGGTATGGGCAATTGGTACTGGTAAGACTGCAACCGCAGAACAGGCTGAAGAAGTTTGCGGTTTCATCCGGAAGACCGTTGCTGGTCTGTTCGGTCAGGCAGTTGCTGACGGCATGACCATTCAGTACGGCGGTTCTATGAACGAAAAGAACTGTGCAGAACTGCTGGCTAAGGAAGACATCGACGGCGGCTTGATTGGCGGTGCTTCTCTGGTTGCTGAAAAGTTTGGCGTTCTGCTGGAAGAAGCTTCTAAGTAAGCAAATTCTTCTCAGTAAAAATTGCATGAATCAGGCAGGCGGTTTTTGATGACCGCCTGTTTTTGAAAAGGAGAAAAAACATGAGTAAAAAACCAGTTGCATTGATTATCATGGATGGTTTCGGCTATAACAAGGATACCTTTGGCAACGCCATTGCAGCTGCCAACAAGCCGAATATCGACAAGTATTTGCAAGGTCCGCACACCTTGATTGGTGCAAGCGGTCTGGACGTTGGTCTGCCGGATGGACAGATGGGCAACTCCGAAGTTGGTCACACCAACATCGGTGCTGGTAGAATCGTTTATCAGATGCTGGTCAAGATTACAAAGGACATTCAGGACGGCGTATTCTTTGAAAATAAGGCTCTGTGCGATGCGATGGAAAATTGCAAGAAGAACGGCACAGCTCTGCACCTGATGGGTCTGCTCTCTCCGGGCGGTGTACACAGCCACATGGAACACCTGTTCGGTCTGCTGGAAATGGCAAAGCGGCACGGTTTGAAGGATGTATATGTCCATGCATTCCTGGACGGCAGAGATGAACCGCCAACGTCCGCAGCTGGCTTCATGAAGACCACTTGCGAAAAGATGCAGGAAATTGGTGTTGGTAAGATTGCAACGATTTCCGGCCGTTACTATGCAATGGATCGTGATAACGCTTGGGATCGTGTCGAAAAGGCATATGCTGCGATGGTTTACGGCGAGGGTGAAACCGGAACAGAACCAGTTCAGGCAATCGAAGATTCCTATGCAAAGGAAGTTACTGACGAATTTATGCTGCCGACTGTTCTGGACAAGAATGGCTTGATCAAGGAACAGGATAGCGTGATTTTCTTCAACTTCCGTCCTGACCGTGCAAGACAGATTACCAGAAGTTTTGTTGACCCAGAATTCAAGGGCTTTGCACGGAAGAAGGGCTTCTTCCCGCTGCATTTCGTTTGCATGGCACAGTATGACGCAACCATGCCGAATGTAACCGTTGCTTATCCGCCGGAACAGCTGCACATGACACTGGGCGAATATCTGAGCAAGTGCGGAAAGACCCAGCTGCGAATTGCAGAAACCCAGAAGTATGCACACGTTACCTTCTTCTTTAACGGCGGCGAAGAAAAGGTATTTGACGGCGAAGAACGGATTCTGATTCCAAGCCCGGATGTACCGACATTCGACCTCAAGCCGGAAATGAGTGCATACGAAGTAACCGATGCAGTTGTAAAGGTAATCGAAGAAGAAAAGTATGATGTCATCATCCTGAACTATGCAAACTGCGATATGGTTGGTCATACGGGTATCTTTGATGCTGCAAAGCAGGCTGTAGAAGCTGTTGATACCTGCGTGGGCAGAATGGTAGATGCCATCCTGGCAAAGGGCGGCGTTGCCCTGATTACTGCTGACCACGGTAATGCAGATAAGATGTGCGAACCGGACGGCACACCGTTCACCGCACATACCACCAACCCAGTACCGTTTATCGTGGTTGGCGAAGACTGCAAGCTGCGTGACGGCGGCGTTCTGGCTGACATCGCTCCGACAATGCTGCAAGTACTTGGCTTGCCGCAGCCGGAAGAAATGACTGGCAAGAGCCTGATCGTTTCTGAATAAATTGCAAACACTCTGATTGATACAACGAACCCCCATGCGTGGAGCAAATGCCATGCATGGGGGTTTTTCTGTTGGTCAACGCTTGCAGAGTTCCTGTAAGCCCTCCCAAAAAATTTTTGTATGGGAGGCAAGGTATGCCTGTTCTCGCCGTACCAGATAAATTGTCGTATCCGGCAGGGAATCGGAGATGGGAACGATTCGGGTTTCCGGATTTTGCAGCAGGGAGCAGGCAGACTCCGGAACAATTCCAACCCCTAATCCAGCATCTGCCCAATAGATGGTTGTACGGGCATCTTCATTCACGCAGAAATAAGAAACAGGTAGTTCCAATGTGCGGAATGTCTGGTTTAAGATGTGTTCCCAGCGGCGATAGATAATCAGTGGACGTTCTGCCAGTTCTTGCAGGGAAATGGTGTCCGCCTCGGAAAAGAACGAATGATGCCCCACTGCAATGAGCGATTCTGTCTGTAGGGGAACTTTCTGAATGCCCTCTGCAGAGAATGGTGAACGCACCAAAGCTAGTTCTACACGGTCTTGGTGCAGCTTTTCTAAAATCTGATAAGTGTCAGATTCATAGAGTGAAAACCGAATTTGCGGATACTGTAAATGAAATGATTTCAGCCACTGCGGCAGCAGGGAACAGCCAACCGATGAAATAACCCCCAGCCGAATCGTTCCGCTGGTCTGTTCAGAGCAGACAGCCAATTCTTCTTCAGTGATTCGCCGCAGTTCCAGCATGGATTTTGCACGGGTATAGAGCAACTTTCCGGCTTCGGTCAGCTGGACTTCTCTTGCACCTCGCAAGAATAATACACAACCCAATTCTTTTTCCAGTCGTTTCATCTGCATGCTTAACGGCGGCTGTGAGAGAAAAAGTTTCTTTGCCGCAGCCGTAATGCTGCCGCTCTCGGCAATCGCCACAAAATATTGTAACTGGTGGAAGTCCATGATTTCCTCCTATAGCAAAAAAGTATGGATTCCATATGAAATATATATTTTTGGAATTCCGCTTTCTATGATATAATAAAATACAGAAAAAATCAAGAGGAGGATTGTATTTTTGTGTGGAAATTACTGCGATTTTTGAAGCCGTACCGCAAAGAGTCGATTTGTGCACCGCTGTTTAAGCTGCTGGAGGTCGTCTTTGAGTTGCTGGTACCGCTGGTGGTTGCTCACATGATTGACAGTGGCATCGGGGGAGCGGATAAAGGGATCATTGTTCGTTCGGTTTTGCTGATGATTACCTTGGGAGCGGTCGGGCTGGCAAGTGCCACTACAGCCCAGTATTTTGCAGCGAAAGCTTCTGCTGGCTTCGGGGCAAATATTCGCTATGCCATGATGCAGCATATTCAAAAGCGGTCGTATGCAGAACTCGACCAGATGGGGACAAACACCATGATTACCCGTATTACCAGTGATGTCAATCAGGTGCAGAGTGGTGTCAATATGGCATTGCGTCTGGTCATGCGGTCGCCGTTTGTCGTCATTGGTGCAATGGTAATGGCATTTACTGTAGATGTCAAGTGTGCCTTGATTTTTGCAGCTGTCATTCCGTTGCTGGCGATTGTGGTATTTGCGATTATGTTCGGCAGCATTCCGCTGTATCAGAATGTACAGAAGAAATTGGATGGCATTTTAGGACGTACCCGTGAAAATTTGTTGGGTGTTCGGGTGCTGCGTGCATTTCGGAAAGAACAGGAAGAAATGGATGCTTTCACGCAGGAGAGTGTCGAACTTTCTGCCCTGCAAAAGCGAGTTGGACGGATTTCTGCCCTGATGAATCCGGCAACCTATATTCTGCTGAATTTGGCAATTGTTTTTCTGATTTGGACGGGTGCATTACAAGTCAATGTTGGCGTTTTGACGCAGGGTGCAATCATCGCCCTGTATAACTATATGTCACAGATTCTGGTAGAATTGATTAAGTTGGCGAACCTGATTATTACGCTGACAAAATCCATTGCCAGCGGCAACCGGATTCAAGATATGCTGGAATTTGGAGAAGAACCGGACAACACTGGCAAGCAGGATTGCAAAATTGCTGCGACAGCTGGTGCAGAGATTCGGTTTGACCATGTTTCCTGCCGTTATCCGCAAGCAAGTGCAGATGCACTGCAAGATATTAGCTTTACGGCAAAGGCTGGGGAAACCATTGGAATCATCGGCGGAACAGGCTCTGGAAAAACAACGCTTGTGAACCTGATTCCGAACTTTTATCCGGCAACTGCCGGAACGGTTTTCATCGATGGCATGGATGTCAAGCAGTGTACAGATGCTTCGCTGCGGGCACAAATCGGAATTGTACCGCAGAAAGCAGTGTTGTTCCAAGGTACGATTCGGGAGAATTTGCAGTGGGGCAAGGAAGATGCCACCGATGCGGAATTGTATCAGGCTCTGGAAATCGCACAGGCAAGAGAAATTGTTGAGAAAAAAGCCGGAAAACTGGACGAACGTATTACCGAAAATGCAAGCAATTTGTCCGGCGGACAGCGGCAGCGGTTGACCATTGCCCGTGCATTGGTGCGGCAGCCTCGAATTCTGATTTTGGATGACAGTGCATCCGCTTTGGACTATGCAACGGATGCTGCCTTGCGGCAGTCTTTGCAGCAGATGCCGAACCGCCCGACCACATTCTTAGTATCGCAACGGACAGCCTCGCTGTTACAGGCTGACCGGATTCTGGTTCTGGATGGCGGAAAACTGGTCGGAAACGGAACACATGCGGACTTGCTGGAAACCTGTCCGGTTTATCAGGAAATCTATTATTCTCAGTTCCCGAAAGAGGAGGTGCAGACAAATGCCGAAGAAAACCGCTAAAGAACCCCAGAACTGGAAACGGATTTGGCAGATGATTCGCCCATATCGGGGCTGGATGATTGCCTCGATGGTGTTGGCTGCCTTTACGGTTGCCTTTACGCTGTATATTCCAATTTTGGTCGGCGATGCGATTGATGCAATGGTGGAGGCTGGAAAAGTTTCCTTTGCGATTATCACACCAATTTTATGGAAGATTGCAATTTTAGCCGTTTTAACTGCCCTGTTTCAATGGATTATGCAGACCATGCACAATAAAATTACCTATCAGGTAGTACGGGATTTCCGGACGGCTGCCTTTGAGAAGATTCAGAAGCTGCCGCTCTCTTATCTTGACCGACACCCAACCGGCGAAACCGTCAGCCGTGTCATTACAGACGTTGACCAGTTTGCAGATGGGTTGCTGATGGGCTTTACACAGCTGTTTACAGGGGTGTTCACGCTGATTGGAACGCTGCTGTTCATGCTGGTGCTGGACTGGAAAATCAGTCTGGTGGTTATTTTGATGACGCCGCTTTCGATCTTGTTTGCAAAGAGCCTTTCGGGACATATTTATAAGATGTTCCGGGCACAGTCGGAAGCTCGTGCCGAACAAACCGCAATGGTGAATGAAGCCATCGGCAACCAGAAAGTCATTCAGGCGTTCCACCATGAAGAAGCAACCATGGAGCAGTTTCAGGAAAACAACAAAAAGTTGCAGGAAACTTCGCTCCGTGCATCGTTCTTTTCTTCTTTGGTCAATCCGGGAACACGGTTTATTTATGCGGTTGTCTATGCAGCGGTTGGCTTGATCGGGGCACTTTCTGTTTTGAGCGGAAGAATTACTGTTGGCGGATTGTCCTGTTTCTTGAATTACACCAACCAGTATACCAAGCCGTTTAATGAAATTACTGGCGTGCTGACAGAATTGCAAAATGCGGTTGCCTGTGCAAATCGGCTGTTTAACCTGCTGGACGAACCAGAAGAAACGCCGGATGCTCCGGATGCAGTGGATAGGAAAACGGTTGACGGAAATGTGACGATTCAGGATGTGGATTTCTCCTATGTACCGGAAAAGCCACTGATTGAACACTTGAACTTACAGGCGAAATCGGGACAGCGGATTGCCATTGTTGGACCGACTGGCTGCGGAAAGACGACACTTATCAATTTGCTGATGCGGTTCTATGAAGTGAACAGCGGAGCAATTTTGATTGATGGCGTGGAAACCAAGCATATGACCCGGCATAGCCTCCGGCAGAATTTCGGGATGGTTTTGCAGGAAACATGGCTGAAGAGCGGCACGATTCGAGAAAATATCTGTATGGGAAAGCCGGATGCAACGGAAGAAGAAATGATTCTGGCAGCCAAGGCAGCCCATGCACACACCTTTATTCAGCAGTTGCCGCAGGGCTATGATACCGAAATTCGGGACGGCGGAAACCTCTCGCAGGGGCAGAAACAGTTGCTTTGTATTGCAAGAGTGATGTTGTGCTTGCCGCCAATGCTGATTTTGGATGAAGCAACCTCTTCAATTGATACCCGAACAGAAGTGCGGATTCAAGAGGCGTTTGCAACGATGATGAAGGGCAGAACGAGCTTTATCGTTGCCCATCGGCTTTCGACCATTCGGGAGGCAGATGTGATTCTGGTCATGAAGGATGGGCATATCATTGAGCAGGGCAATCATGAAACGCTGCTGGAGAAGAACGGATTTTATGCGAAATTGTATCGAAGCCAGTTTGTGCAGACGGCAAGTTGAATGAAAATGAAATCATAGAAAAGACCCGACAGAGCAGGAGCAACTCTGTCGGGTCTTGTTGTATCTGGAGAAGTAAGATTGTCAAATACGAGCCGCAGGCAAACAAAAAGTTTTTCGGTGCAGCAGTTTTTCAAAAATGCTGCCGAGGTGTGGGCGAGTAGCCCACATTTGCGAAGCAAATTTGATTTTGCAATTTGTTTTTCCTGCTGCAATTGCATTTAAGAAAACTGTCTAATTCATAATTGGCTACTCTTTGTGAAGCAAGTTGCAAATTCAGACAAGGCAACGGGGCAATTGCGGCACGCTGGTAGGCAAAAGCAGGGGTGGAACCCCCCTTTTGCCGGACGTGGAAGAACGGTTTTTCTAAGAGAAGTTGTTCTTGGAAAACCAATTGTGTCCGGTTCGGCAGAATCGCTTCGCTGTCTGCCTGTGTGCTGTTCGCCGGTGGTTGCGTTGTCCGAATTGCCTATGAATATTTCTTAGATTGCAGTTTGCAGGAAGTTTTTTTGTTTTTAGAATGGCGAACAGCAATTTTCTTGATTCTCTTAGATTTCAATTCCATCTCATTAATACCTCTGTTAAGGGGGACAGTTTGTCCCCCTTAACTTTTAAAGGATGCCCTGCCCTTTTGTCCCTGCGGGACATTTTCCCACACTGTGGGGAATCACCCTCTCCGTCAAGCTGAGCCAGCTTGACCGCAGTTGCCTGCGGCTCTCATCCATTGCAACCAAAAATCCCGACAGAACCATTATCAGTTGTTCTGTCGGGATTTGCTCTATGATTCTATTGTATCTGGTATCTGGATGTCAGGCATCTTTTTGCTCAGAAAGTTTTTTCATTGCCTGCATTCCAATAATGACCACTCCGCCAATCAGGAAAAATAAAATGCTGAATGTGTGAATGGTGAGATGCGGTTGTGGGTCGTCCAGTGTGGTTGGCCCCATCACAATGGCATACAGTGACCCAATCATCAAGCCAATAATTAAGTAAACCGTTGCTGCCCGATGCTTGTCCAATGCATTCCGAATGATTTTAATGATGGCAACAATTCCTGTCAAAACACCCAGACCAAATACAAAAACGGTTGGGAACGCACTGAAATTCAGGTGTAAAAAGTCTTTGATGGCGGTGATGATCGGAACGTAAATGCCGAAAATCAGCAGCAGCGTAGAACCGGAAATGCCCGGCAGTACCATCGCACAAATTGCAATTGCTCCGCAGACAAAGACATACAGGAATGTTCCAACATTCGGATGCGTCAGGCTGATGTTTGCACCATCGCCGGAAGAGGTTAGATAAGTAATCACGGAAACCACTGCAATGCCAATCAGAACAAAGAAAATCCGGCTGATTTGCTCTTTCAGGCACTGTTTTTCTTCCAGGATGACCACTGGAATGGCGAAAATAATAAAGCCCATAAACAGCGAGGAAATCAAGTAGATGTGACTTTCAAAGACGTTTGCCAGTACCAGAACTGCTGAGAGAAAACCAATGCCCCAGCCAATGCCCAGCTTGATGAGGTAACGCAGTGCAGCAATTCGCTTTTCTTTTGTGCCGGAAATCAGGTCGTCCAGAGAGTCAACAAAACGGTCATAAAAACCCAGCAGGAACGCAACTGTTCCACCGGAAACGCCTGGAACACTGTCGGCCAATGCCATACAGAATCCATGAATGAATGTGATGATTTTTTTCATGTTTGGGAATCCTTTCTTGTTTTGTTTCATTTTTTTGGAATGGGAGAATCATAGAAAAACGCTGTTCCGGTTGCATGGATGAGAACAGCTGAAACAGCGTTTTTGAGCAAGGTTATTTTTTTCGGGTATAAGAAGTGTTGCTTCGCTTTGGCATCGTTTTTTGAGAGGGGGAAGTGCTGCGTTTTCTGGTGGTGGCAGTAGTAGCAGTGGTGGTTCTTGGCTTTTGTGTTGCCTGCGGATTTTTTTTGGTTGCAGATTTTGTGGATTGGGATTGCGACTGTTCCGATGGTTCAGGGCGATGATAGAACACCGTATCTGAAGAGCGTTTCCAGTTCTTTTGATTGTTGTTCTCAATCCGAACTGCCTTTGGAATCAGATGTACAGACTTTTCTTCGATTGCCTTTTTCCGGCACTGATACGCTGCATTTGCACAGCGAGCAATATAAATCAGTGTCAGAGCAGTTGCAACCAAGATACTATACAACATCATTTTAGAATGCGGGAATTCTCTCAGGGCGTTGAGATTCTGTTTTACTGTAGAACGCTTGACACTGCTGACCGAAACCAGCGGAACGGTGTCAATTACTTCGCCAGAGAATTTCAGTTCGAGTGTGCCGAGCTGCTGCCCCTTTTCAATCGGAGCATGGACGTTTTCCTGTAGGTTGATGTTTTTCTGAATGGCAGAGGTGTCCACATCTGTACACCACAGCGTGATACAGTCGGATTCCGGACGTACAAGCACATAGTCATTTCCTGCCGCACTTTCGACCGGAACTTCTGCCAGTTCTTCATCATTCTTGACGAGGGTCACATAGGAGAAGTCTTTGAATGCCCAGTCTAGCAGGTTGGTAGCATCTTCCATGTGGTAATATTGTAGTTCTCCGTCTTCGTCATCAAATGGTGCTTTCATCAGAATCAGCAGATAGGAAATATCGCCCTTTGTTGCCATAGTGATGATGTTTCTGCCGTAGGATTCCAGGTTGCCTGTTTTAATGCCAGCAGCTCCCTTATAATAATACTGGTCAGTTTCATCCATCATGGTGTTGGTGTGCGTCCACTTCAGGGAATTGGATGCAGGGTGATTGGCATTTTTGGAGGTGGGAACATACGATGCAGTGGTTGCAATTTCCTTGAACGTATCGTTTTGCAGGGCGTACTGCGTAATCTTCAGCATATCCCGTGCCGTTGTAATCTGGTAGCTGTCATATAGTCCAGTCGGATTCGTGAAGTTTGTGCCAACACAGCCGATTTCTGCGGCTTTTTCGTTCATCTTCTTCACGAACTGCACTTCATTGCCATCGCCGAAATAATCCGCCAGAATTTCTGCACTTTCACAGGAGGACTCCAGCAGCATGGCATATAGATATTCCCGAACAGAGAATGTGTCGCCAGCCATAATATCGGCATAGCGGACATCTTCCTGATTGGTATAGTCATAAAAGTAAGACATCGGATTTTGGGACATGGTAATTTTTGTGCCGTCCAAATCGTCGCAGGCATCCAATACAACCAGAGCTGTAACAATCTGTGCCAGATGTGCTGGCATCTGCTGTTTGTCAGCGTTTTTTTCATAGATGATCATATTGGTATCCAAGTTCAGGACAATGCCGGATTCACTTTGAATGGTGAACGGCGGCGTAAAGGCAAACGCCTTTGCTGGAAGGTTGCAAAAGGACAGCAGGATTCCAAACGTGAGGAGCAACGGCAGCAGCCGCTGCAAGATGTTCCATTTTTTTCTCATAATTCGCATTCCTTATCAGTAAAATAATGTATGGATTCCAAAAAAGCGAGTACCACCAACTCAAAAACAAAACAAAAGAAACATATTGTAATGCAATTACAGAATCGAACATTCATTTCTGAAATTGCATTGCCATACGTCTGTATTTTTTCTAAGTTTTTTGGGGAATTTCTGAGAAAGATATTTACCTTTCCGCAGAAATATGATAGAATAAACAGAGAGCAATCGAATCAAAAACAATGGGGTTCGATGCTCACAGAACAGGAGGGAAGCAGCAACATGGTTTATGTAACAGGAGATTTGCACGGGGATTACAGCCGATTCAAGCGGCCGGAAATGAAAAAACTGCGTGCCGGAGATATCCTGCTGGTCTGCGGTGATTTTGGGTTTATCTGGGACAACTCCAAACAAGAGCAAGCTGTGCTGAAAAAGCTCAGCGAAAAGAAATATACCATTGCTTTTGTGGATGGCTGTCACGAAAACTTTGACTTGCTGCAACAGTATCGGCTGGTTCGCTGGCGGGGCGGCGTTGCAAGATTGATTGCCCCGAATATTTTTCACTTGCAGCGTGGGGAAATTTACACCATTGAGAACCAGAAATATTTTGCCTTTGGCGGCGGGCACAGTCAAGACTATGAATACCGCAGGGATACAGGCAATTGGTGGCGGCAAGAACAGCCGACCCATGACGAGATTCGGAGAGCCATTCGTAACTTGAACCGCAATCAGGCAACCGTGGATTATATCATCACCCACGAGCCGCCAGCTTCTTTGAAAGATTGTCTCGGCGTGGATGTGCAGCAGCGGCTGGAAATCCATGCATTTTTTGAGGACATCATCAAAGAATGCGATTATAAAAAGTGGTTCTTTGGAAAATGCCATATGGATCGGTTTATTCCCATGAAATTTTATGCCGTGTTTCAAGATGTGCTGCCAGTGACAGACGAACGGGACTGAGTTCCCCATGTCTGTCTTGCAGCAAAAGCAAGATTTTGTTTTTATGGTTGTTCCGTCGGTTTTCACCGACCAGAACAGCCTTTTCTTTTTGCCGGAATGGCTTACTTCAGGACGGATTCCTGCATTTTAAAATGAACTGGTAAGCCGTTGTGCAGCCGAATGTTGCATTCGCCCTGAATCAGCGGCAGGAAATACGACCAAGCCGCTTCGGTAATATTATTGCCAGCATCGTTGATGTAAGCAGGCGGCAGGAAGCGTTCCTGATTGGCGATATTTGCCGCACTGGTGGACTTGACAACAATGGCATATGGCTGGTCAGAAACCCGACGGAATGTCATAACAATGCCGGTTTCGCCTGCCAGAGCCGCCCGAACACCAGCCGCTCCGATTTGAACGGATTCGTCAATATCGGTTTTCGAGCAGAGATGCGAGGAGCAACGCTGCATGACATTCAGTTCAATGGAACGAACCTTACATCCGATTTGTTCCCGAACGACCTGCTCCAGATATTTGCCAATGCCAGAGAGGTACTTGTGTCCGAATTCATCGGTCACACCAGACTGGAACGCAGCTGCTTCCGGGTCTGCAACGCCCTCGGAAATGGCAATGATAACGGCCTTGTGCTTTGCCATCTGCTGGCGGGTATCTTCGAGGAACTGTTCAATGGAGAACTTGCGTTCCGGCACATAGATGAGGTGCGGAGCAACTTCGCCGTTTGCGTGGAGGACAACGGAAGAGGCTGTCAGCCAGCCGGCATTCCGTCCCATGATTTCCACGATGGTTACAGACGGGGCACTGTAAACAGAACTGTCCCGTGTGATTTCCTGCATGGTGGTTGCCACATATTTTGCAGCAGAACCAAATCCCGGGGTGTGGTCGGTAATGCAGAGGTCGTTGTCAATGGTCTTTGGAATGCCAATAATCTTGGTGTTCAAGCCCTTTTCCTTGACATATTCTGACAGTTTCAGAACGGTATCCATGGAGTCATTTCCGCCGATGTAGAAGAATGCTCCAATCTGCCGCTGTTCAAAACAGTGAATGATTTTCTGGTAAACGGTGTCGTCATCGTGCCAGTCCTTGAGCTTATAGCGGCAAGAACCCAATACGGTAGACGGTGTTTGAAGCAGCATTTCCATGTCCTCGTTGGTACGAATCATGGTTTTCAAGTCAATCAGGTGGTCGTCAATCATGCCTTCAATGCCGTTGATTGAACCAAAAATCGCATCAATGGACGGTTCTTTCAGTGCCTCACTGAATACCCCAACCAGAGAAGCGTTAATGGCACATGTAGGCCCACCGGACTGTGCAACTGCAATATTCATAAAATGCCCCTTTCCTATGCATCAAAATCAAAATAAGTGTACTTCTTCTATTGTAACGGATTCTTGGAAAAATGTCAATCTGATTTTTCACTTTTTCCAAAAGAAAAACTGCCCTGCGTTGCTGTCAAAAGCGGCAGCAGGACGGCAGTCAGTGACATCCTCCCCCGCCTGAAGAGGCGGGGGCTTCCTCTTGCAAGAGCAAGCAGTCGGTTCTCGTTCGAGCAGTCCTCTGACTACAGCATAAGCGAGCTATCCCCGTGTGTCCCACGGTTTCTGAGTTGTCTGCAAAACTGACTTTGCACATGTTACATCCTGACTGGCTACGGGAAAAAGAGGATACTCAGTAATCCCTTATCATAGCGGCATGACGAACCACTAATCTATTCTCCTTTCATAATCTCCATACCAACGGCTTGGTTATTGCTCTTTGTGGTACAGGCAATCGAAAATATGACACGCTCATCATAC
>JABLTS010000946.1_pt1 | contig 24932 bp, 24 predicted proteins | sample 7160081 | NCBI WGS metagenome assembly JABLTS01 (sample SAMN14651231, study PRJNA627086) | human gut metagenome | isolation source: feces | host: Homo sapiens | reverse complement strand
TAAACAAAGATAATGTATACTCTTTTCTTGCTTCATTACCAAAGATAAATTTAAATAAAGCATCTTTGTATTCTCTATTAAGTTTTAAGTTATTTCCTGTCATCATCTATGACCTCCTATACTACTCTTATTCGCTAAAAAGGTCATAAATCCTCAAAAAAAGTTGGGAAAATTTAAAAATGGTTAAAACAAAAATACAAAAGTGTTTATAAAGAAAAGTGATTTATCGTTTACACAGCATGAGTAAAGGACAATAGGGGTTATCGCGTGTTATAATTTTACATATGCAAAAAGGTAAATTTATAACATTTGAAGGACCTGATGGATCAGGTAAAACAACTGTAAGTACAGCTGTTGTGGAAAAATTAAAAGAAGCAGGTATTCCTGTTCGATATTCTCGAGAACCTGGAGGAAGTGTCATTGCGGAAAAGATAAGAGATGTCATCTTGGACCCGAAGAATACAGCAATGGATGATCGTACGGAAGCGTTATTATATGCTGCAAGTCGTAGACAACATTTAAAAGAGATTATTGAACCAGCTTTAAATAGTGGGATTAACGTCATTTGTGACCGTTTTATTGATAGTTCTCTAGCGTATCAAGGATATGGAAGACATATTGGCGAAGAAGAAGTATTTCGTATCAATGAATTTGCAATTGAACATCATATGCCAGATAAGACAATCTTTTTAAAGATATCAGCAGAAGTTGGTTTATCCAGAATTCAAAATAGATCATTTTTAGATCGTCTTGATCAAGAATCTATTACTTTTCATGATGATGTTTTTAATGGGTATGAAAAGATTGTAGAAAAATATAAAGATAGAATGATTATTGTAGATGCATCACAAGATGTTGAAAAAGTTATAGAAGATGCATATAAAGCTGTTATGGAGATTTTAAATGCCTAAAAATACTGTTTCTGTTACTGAAGATTTAGAAAAAGAATATACAGATAGAATTGCAAATCGAAAACTATTAGAAGATAACGAATCTGTTGTATATCGCATGATGAATCAAGCATTAAAAGAAAATGAAGTTTCACATGCATATCTTTTTTCTGGACCGGAAGGATGTTTAAAAAAAGAAGCAGGTATTTTGTTTGCTCAAAGTATTTTACTTGAAGAAAATGCTCTTATTCATGAAGAAGAATTAAATGAAGAAAAACGTAATATTGCTAGTAGAATTGCAACGCTAAAATATCCTGATTTTATCTATTTGAATGGGTATCGTAAAGAAGCTATTTCTAAAGATGAAATAAGTGAAATTCAGTCTTTATTTTCTAAGACAAGTGTTGAAAAAGGCAGTCGAAAACTATATTTGATTGACTGCACAGAAAATATGAGTATTTCAGCGATGAATGCATTACTTAAATTCTTGGAAGAACCGGAAGAAAATGTATATGCGATTTTAACAACTGACCATATTGATAAATTACTGCCTACAGTAATATCAAGATGTGTACTTATGCCATTTCATCCATTAAAGAAAGAGACTTGTTTAAATGTTGCACTTCAAGAAGGGATAGATGAAGAAGATGCTTTCTTAATAACTAGAGTTGTCTCTAAAACAAAAGATTATATGTCGATAGTTGTGAGTAATGCATATCAAAATGCTAAAACGATGTTGAAACAATATATTGGTGTAAAAGGCAATCCAAGACTTCTGTTAGTTGATTATGATGTACGTTATAAAGTGCAGGCAAAAGATACAGATGGTAATGCAAAAGATGAAAATATCGATTTGGTTAAGATGTTTTTAATGCTTTTAGGGCAGTTTTATAAAGATACCTTTGTGGAATTAAAAGATGCTCCAGACTGGTATGCATATGCTTTACAAAAAGAAAAAGAGCGTAGTACGAATATACAAAGAGTAAAACTACTTGAAATAGCACAAAAAGAATTGAATTTGTGCAATCGTACAAATGATTTGAATTTATTGCTGGATCAGGCAATATATGAAATGGAGGAAATAAAATATGGAAGAAGTCATTGAAGAAACGACTACTGTAGAAGAACAAGTGAAGTATTCCTTTGTTGTACCAGTTAAATTTACAAATACAGGAAAGCCATATTCTTTTGGAACAGAAAATCCTGATTTTAATACAGGTGATTATGTTGTTGTAGAAACGATACAAGGAATCGAGATGGGAATTGTACAAGCTCCTAGCGTCAGTACAGAAAAGTTTCCAAGTAGACACCCATTACGTCCCGTACTTCGTTTAGCTACTGAAGAAGATAAACAGAATTACGAAGATAACAAAACTTATTCAAAAGAAGCAATAAAAATATGTGAAGAAGAAATAAGAGATTTAGAGCTGAATATGCACTTGTTGAGTTGTTCATATTTATTAGATCGCTCTAAGGTTTTATTTGTATATACAGCTGATGAAAGAGTTGATTTTAGAGAATTATTGAAAAGACTTGGAGCAAGATTACATTGTCGTATTGAATTAAGACAAATCGGTGAAAGAGACCAGGCCAAGATGGTTGGTGGTATTGGTTTATGTGGTATGGAATGTTGTTGCTCAAGATTTAAGAGCCGCTTTGATAATATTTCTATAAACATGGCCAAGAATCAACAATTAGCTTTAAATATTGAGAAGCTATCAGGAATGTGTGGAAAACTGATGTGTTGCTTAAAGTATGAAAATGATATTTATACAGAACTAAATGAAGGCTTACCAAAAGTTGGAGCACATGTTGAATATGAAGGTGAATTATTCAGAGTTACTTCATTAAATGTCATCAGTAAAGAAGCTAAGATTGAAAATTATGATAAGTTCTTAACATTATCTACAGATGAGCTAAAAGAAAAAGCTATTGTTCGTAAAGGTGTATCAATTAAACACTCTAATGACAATGTGAAAAAAGAAAGAATCAAACAAATTAAACAAGATGTAACAACAACTAATATTCCAATTTCTTCAATTTCTAAAGAAAGTAAAAAAGAAGAACCTGTTGTTAAAACTAATGAAGAAAAATCGAAGCCACAAAATCAAAATAGTAACAAGAAAGATAAGAAGAAAGATACACGATATAACAATCGTCCTCAACAAAACCGTAAATCTAAAGAACCAAAACAACCTGAAAAGGCTGCTAATATTACGGTAAGAAGCTTTAAGGCAAAGAAGAAAGATGCGTAAAAATGAAAAGACAAAAGAGTTTTGAAAATGAAAAACCAACATTATTTCTAGTGCCTACTCCTATTGGTAATCTTTCTGAGATGACACCAAGAGCGATAGATGTTTTAAACAGTGTTGATGTTATTGCTTGTGAAGATACACGTACTTCAGGACAACTACTAAAACATTTTGATATTCATAAAAGACTTGTAGCATATCAGAATTTTAATGAAGAAAGTTCAGCTGATGGTTTGATTAATCTTTTGTCAAAAGGACAAAATGTCGCTTTAATTACAGATGCAGGATATCCTTTAATGTCTGATCCTGGTCAAAGAGTAGTTAGAAAAGCAACTGAACAAGGATATAATGTTGTACCAATATCAGGCTGTAATGCTATGTTAAATGCCTTAGTAGCCAGTGGTTTAATCGTACAACCATTTATCTTTATTGGTTTTTTGCCACCAAGTTCTTCATTATGCAAAAAGAAACTACAGGAATATGTTAACTATCCAATGACACTAGTTTTCTATGAAGCTCCTCATCGTATTGAAAAGATGCTTAAAGCCTGTTTAGAAGTATTAGGTGATAGAGAGTGTTCTTTAGCAAGAGAGTTAACTAAAGTACATGAAGAATTTTTACGCGGCACAATATCTGAAATACTTGAAGAAGTTGACGGCTTAAAAGGGGAAATGGTTATCTGCATTGCTGGTAATAGTGATGAACCTAAAAAAGATATTGATGCAGGATTTATTCTGGATACTGTTAGAGAAGCAATTTCTAGAGGTATGTCTACATCAGATGCTGTAAAAGAAACAGCGAAAAAATTAAATATTCCAAAGAATAGAGTATATGAACTAGTACATAGTCAAGATAACTAGGAGGAATTATGTTTTTACTATTTGATTTAGGACTACAAACATTAGCAATCTATGTTCTTGCGGCAATTGTTCCGGCAATTAGCTTATTAGTCTATATTTATCGCCATGATAAAATCGAACAAGAACCAATTAGTCTATTATCAAAATTATTCTGGTGTGGTGTATTTTGTGCAATACCAGCAATTATCTTAGAACTTATTGCAGATTACTTTATTGTGCCGGAATTGGATATTCAAACCCAAATGGAATATGGCATTATCAGTGCTTTATTTGTTGGTTTAATTGAAGAAGGATGTAAGTTTTTCTTTCTATATAAAAAGACATGGAAGAATGTCAATTTTAACTATACATTTGATGGCATTGTATATGCTGTAACTGTTTCTTTAGGTTTTGCAGCTATTGAAAATATTATTTATGTATTTAGCTATGGTCTAGAAATAGCCTTGACTAGAGCCTTAACCGCAATTCCTGGACATATGAGTTTTGCGGTATTTATGGGATATTTCTACAGTATTGCAAAAAAACAGTCAGTACAAGGTCGAAATAAAACATTTTATTTATTAGTGAGCTACTTGTTAGCAGTAGCACTGCATACAGCATATGATGCAATTTTGATGGTAGAAAGTGAATCTACAAGTCTTATTTATATTGCATTTATTATTGTGTTGTATTTTGTTGTATATAAAAAAATACAAAAAGCATCTAGACGTGATACCTATATTGGGTAATAGGTGCTTCTTTTTTGATTAGTTTTATTAAATGGAGGAATACATGGAATTTAAAACAGGAAATATCATACATGGATTTGAAATAAATAAAGTAGAAAGAGTAGAAGATTGTGATTGTGATTTAATCACAATGAAACATATTAAAAGTGGTGCGAGACTTCTATATTTAGATAGAGAAGATGAAAATAAGACATTTTCTATCGCATTTAAGACAATTCCTGAAAATGATACAGGTGTATTTCATATTTTGGAACACTCAGTATTAAATGGATCTAAGAAATATCCAGTGAAAGAACCATTTGTAGAACTCTTGAAAAGCAGTATGCAAACATTCTTGAACGCAATGACATATCCTGATAAAACAATGTACCCAGTATCAAGTTGTAATGAAAAAGACTTTATGAATCTTATGGATACATATCTTGATGCTGTCTTTCATCCAGCTATTTATACTTGCCCTAATATTTTCTATCAAGAAGGCTGGCATTATGAAATAACAGATGAAAATAAGACGCCTGAATATAGTGGCGTTGTTTATAGTGAGATGCAGGGCGCTTTCTCTTCGATTGATGAAATTATTCTTAATGAAGCTAATGCAACATTATTTAAAGATACCTGCTACAAGTATGAATCAGGAGGAGACCCTAGTTCTATTGTTCATTTAAGCTATGAAGATTTTATTCATGCGCATAAGAAATATTATCATCCATCTAATGCATATATTTTCTTAGATGGTTCAATGGACATTAATAAAGTATTAGAAAAGATAGATAATGAATATTTATCAGAATATACAGAAAATCACGAAGAGTTTACAATAGGGTATCAATCTATTTTACCTGCTGTTAGAAAAGTAAGAAATTATGAAATAGATGAAAATGAAGATGATACAAATAGAACGGTTATTGCTTATGGCAAGATTGTTGCGGACTACAAGGATGTTGAAAAAAATATCGCTTATGGTGCTTTACAGGACCTACTAGTTGGTTCTAATGAATCAGTATTAAAGAAAGCATTATTAGAAAAAGGATTATGTGAAGATGCCGAAATTGCTATGATTGATGGTATCTTACAACCTTATTTATTACTTGTTATACGTAATACAAATATTGAAAAAGAAAAAGAAATTAAAGAAGTTATCACTAATAGCATCAAGGATCTAATTGATAAAGGATTAGACACCGAAATGATAGAAGCAAGTCTCAACCAAATGGAATTCAGCTATCGTGAACCAAGTGAACCGGCAGGTGTAATGTTTGCGGATGATGCATTAAAGTCATGGCTACATAATGATGATCCAATGATCTATTTAAATAGAGGTCATATTTATGATGATTTAAGAAGTAAGTTAAATACAACATATTTCAGTGACTTATTGAAAGAGTTCTTTCTCGATGAAGAACATTTATCCACAATGATATTTGAACCTTCCAAGACACTTGCTAAAGAAAGAAAAGAATTAGTTCAAAAAGAGCTGGAAGAAGCTAAAGCAAGTTGGGATAATCCAAATAAATATATTGAATTATGTAATAACTTACATGCTTGGCAAGAAGAAAAAGACACTAAAGAAGCTCTTAGCACATTACCTAAACTATCTTTAGAAGATATTAAAAAAGAATCAGAACATATTGAACCAGAAACTAGAGAAATAGGTGGTGTTCCAGTACTTGTCTATCCAAAAGAGAAGAGTGGAATTATCTACATGAACTTGTACTTTTCTATTGCAGGAGTTCGTATCGATGATTTACCGCTTGTAACGTTCTATGCACGTTTACTAGGTGACTTACCAACAGAAAAGTATGATGTTGAAGAGCTACAAAAACGCATTCGTAGAGATATTGGTACACTTGACATTAGCAGTACAGTTGTGGCTGTAAAAGATGATTTAACAGCGACTAAACCAATGATTGTTGTCTCATTAAGTGTATTAAAACATAAGGTGGATGATGCCTTGGATTTGGTATTTGAAATATTACAGCATACAAAATTTACACCAGAAGATATTAAGCCTTTTGTATCACAAAGTCTTGAGTCAGCTAGACAAGTATTATCTACTGCAGGGCATGCCATTGCTCAAAATATCACTTTAGCAATGAACAGTGCCGCAAGTAATGCAACAGAACATATGAGTGGGTTCTATTCAATGAAATGGATGTCTCACTTAAATGAAAACTATGATACAGAAATAGAAAACTTTATTGATAGATGCTACTTATATAGTGATATCTTCTTTACTTCTTCTCGATTAACAGCAAGTATTTCCGGAAGTGAGAACTTGCTAATTGTAGAAAAAGTAATTGATACATTACCAAAACAACAGTTTGAAAGATGTATTGTTCATTATCCATTACGTAAAAAGGCAAATGTCGGTATTATTGCACCAACACAAGTATCTTATATTGCTATGTCTACTTCTATTGATAGAGAAAAATATATGGGACATATGAGTGTGTTAGGACATATTTTAACTTATGAATATTTATGGAATGAAATAAGAGTGAAGAAAGGCGCTTATGGTACGGGTTTCAGTGCGGGTAATACAGGGATAATTTCTTCTTATTCATACCGTGATCCAAGCCCTGCTACTTCTATTGAAACCGTACGTAATGCCTACAAGTTTATTGAACCATTTACTTTAGAACATGAAGACTTATCTACATATATTATCGGAACTTTAGCTCATGGAAGTCCTCTTCAATCACCAGCAAGTAAGATTAGAAGTGCAGATAGACTATATTTTATGGGTATTACTTATGAAGATAGACAAAATAATCGAAATCGTATTCTTTCTACAACTGTAGAAAATTTAAGAGAAATAAAAGATGATCTAAAAAAGGCATTAGAAGAAGCGCCTTTTGCAGTAGTTGGGCCAAAAGAAGCGTTAAAATCATGCCATATTCCACAAGAAAATATAGAAAAACTCTGAGAAATGAGGCATTGTAAATAAAATTTTGTATAATATTGAGGATGGAGGCGTAATCTAGTGAAAAACGCAATTATACTTGGAGCAGGTAAAGGAACGAGAATGCATTCGGATTTACCAAAAGTATTACATGAAGTATGCGGTGTACCAATGGTAAGTCTTATTATCAAGAACTTAAAAGAAATTGATGTTCAAAATGTTGTGACGATTGTTGGCTATGGTAAAGACCTAGTTGAAGAAAAACTTAAAGGTGAATGTGAATTCGCTGTACAGGAACCACAACTTGGAACAGGGCATGCTGTAAAGCAGGCAAAAGAGCTCTTAAAAGATAAACAAGGAAAAACGGTTGTAGTAAATGGTGATGCACCATGTATTCAACCAGAAACATTAAATCGCTTATTTGAAACAGATGCAGATATGGCTGTGCTTACTGTAACGCTTAAAGATGCAAAATCTTATGGAAGAGTTATTCGTAACAGTCAAAATGAAGTAGAAAAAATTGTTGAAGCGAAAGATTGTACACAAGAAGAAAAAGAAGTAAAAGAAATCAATACAGGTATTTACATGTTTGATAACGAACTGTTATTTACATATATTGATGAATTAAACGATAATAATGCTCAACATGAATACTACATTACAGATTTAGTAGAAATATTTAAAAATCATGGTAAGAAAGTAGTCGCTGTTGAAGCAAGCAATGAAGAAGAAGTTCAAGGTGTAAATGATAACGTTGAACTTGCTCATGCAAATAAATATATGAGACAAGTCATCAATGAGAAATGGATGAGACAGGGTGTTACATTTGTAAATCCTGACACAACATATGTTGGACCAGATGTTACATTTGGTCATGATGTAACAATTTATCCAAATACTTATTTTTATGGAAAAACAACAATTGGGGATTACACAGTTGTTACTCCTGGAACATATCTAAATAACGCTACTATTGGTTCACATTGCCTTATTGATGCAAGTGAAATTACTGACAGTATTGTTAAAGATGAATGTCAGATTGGTCCATATGCTCATTTCAGAATGAACTCAGTCATTGAAGAAAAGAATCGTATTGGTAACTTTGTAGAATTTAAGAATACACACTTTGGTGTGGACAGTAGATGTGCACACTTAACATACTTAGGTGACAGTGATGTTGGTTCTAAAGTTAATATTGGCTGTGGCGTCATTACAGTAAATTATGATGGTGCAAATAAGTATCATACAGTAATTAAAGATGGTGCATTTATTGGCTCTAACTGTAATTTAATCGCTCCTGTAACTATTGGGGAAAATGCTGTTGTGGCAGCAGGTTCTACAGCTACAGAAGATGTACCAGATACAGATATGGCAATTGGTAGAGTTAGACAAGTAAATAAAGCTGGATATGGTAAAATGTATCTTGATCGAAATCGTGCCAAAAAAGCAATGAGTAAGAAATAGGGAGAAAAAAAGAAAACATGGTAAAGGAAACAATCATTTTCGCACTTACATCAAGTGTAGACCTCGCAAGCAAAATTGCTGAAGATCTTGAGCTTCCACTAGGTAAAATTAAAGTGGATCATTTCGCTGACGGTGAAATTCTTGTTACACCACAAGAAACAGTCAGAGGACGTTCTGTATTCTTAGTACAATCTACATGTACTCCAGTTACAGAAAGATTAATGGAAGTTCTTGTATGTATCGATGCACTAAAGAGAGCCAGTGCTGCCGAAATCAATGTCATCACACCATATTTTGGTTATGCTAGACAAGATCGTAAAGCTGATGCTCACCAACCTATTACAGCAAAATTAGTTGCCAATTTATTACAAACAGCTGGAGCAAGTCGTGTATTAACAATTGATATTCACGCTCCACAAATTCAAGGTTTCTTCGATATTCCAGTTGATGATTTGACTTCAGTTCCAATGTTAGGCTATCATATCTTGAAGACAATGAAAGTTGAAAAAGATAACTTCGTTGTTGTTTCACCAGACCATGGTGGAGTTGTAAGAGCTAGACGTTTAGCTGAAATTTTACAAGCTCCATTAGCTATTGTTGATAAACGCAGACCTCGTCCAAACGAAGTAGAAGCACAAAACGTTATCGGTGATGTTGAAGGCAAGACATGTATCGTTGTAGATGATATTTGTGATACTGCAGGATCTCTAGTAGCTGCCTGCAAGATTATTGCAGAACATGGTGCTAAAGAAGTTTATGCGGCTGTATCTCATGGTATTTTCTCAAGAGATGCAATCGAAAAGATTCAAAATTCACCAATTACAATGATGTATGTTACAGATACAATCCCACTAACAGAAGAAGCTAAGAAATGCGAAAAGATTGTTCAATTATCTGTAGCTGATATGATTGCTCAAGCTATTGATGCAATTCAAAACCATAAGTCAGTATCACGTGTATATGACTTATATGAAAGTAAAAAATTACAAAGTTTAGAAGACTAATTTCTACAATAAATGCATATAAATAAAAAGAAGCAATTGCTTCTTTTTATATTAGTCGTTAATTTCAATATTGAATTCACCAGGTTGGAATCTTGGGCATACTGCTTCTTTTGTGGCAATAACGCTGGAAGCAAGTTTTGTACCTATCTGACAAGATTCAGCAAGTGTCTTATGATATGTTAAACCTATTGCAACTCCAGCAAAGAAGGCATCACCAGCTCCTGTAGTATCCACAACAGCTGTCTTTTGAGCAGGACAAATACCATATCCATTTTCATCACAATAGACAGCACCATTTTCGCCCATGGTTACAACTACTTTTGGATAATGTGCTTTTTTGGCACTCTTAGAAATAATCTCAGCAAGTTCTTCTACAGAATGATTGCTGTAATCACTTGAAAATAAAATTTCAGCTTCCTGCAAGTTACATACTACGCAATCCGTCTGCTTCATTAAATCTCTTCTTTCGCTGGCAATAGACATATTAGAAACTACTGCATATACCTTTTTGTTATATTTATCGGCAAGTGTAAATATGCGGCGTAATAAGTCTGATTCCATATCAATTTCTACAACTACACTATCTGCATCACGAATGATTTCATCACCATATAAATCTAACATTTCTGATATTGGTGATAAATCGGGACGTTTAGAAATCGAAGCAAATACGTCTCCTTCATTATTAAAAATTGCCAACCATGTACCTAAACCATCATCAGTCCTTTGAATATATTGTGTATTTACTTTATGACGGTTTAATTTATCTATAACATCTGTACTGATGCCTGTCTTATCTACAACTGATACAAATGTAGGCTTAAGTTCCACATTGGCAATATCTTCTACTACATTTCTTGATACACCACCATGTGTTTCTATGACTTTGCCAGCATTTCTACCATCTGGTACAAATTGGTTGATAGGATATCCTTTAATATCAACAAAAACAGCACCAATAACAACAATTCCCATATATTTAACCCCTTATTAACTTGTATTTACACATTCTACCATAAAAAAAGAGGCTATCTTATAATAGATAGCTCTTTTCGAAAAATCTATAGTCGTGAATCTTTATAATTAAAGTTTTACAACGTTAGATGCTTGAGGACCACGGTCACTTTGAGAAACGTCGAAACTTACTGCTTGACCTTCGTCTAGTGTTTTGAAGCCTTCACCTTGAATAGCGGAATAATGAACGAAGATATCAGTTCCATCATCAGCTGTGATAAAACCGTAACCTTTTTCAGCATTGAACCACTTAACTTTTCCTGTTGCCATTACGCTTGAATCTCCTCTTCTATGCATCCTTTGTCTTGTTGTTAGATAAAGAATACTCTATTAAAAAATAACATTGCATTATCAAACAATCAAGTAATTTTTACGTTGAGATAAATAAAATTTATGTAAAATCATGAAAAATAAAACGAATTTATTTGTTTGGAATTCAGCTTTTCGTCATATATCTTTTGTTTAATTAAATAATGATTTTATGTATAATTAAGTAGATATAAAAAAGATGATTAAAAACAAAGCATTGGAGGCACATATGGAGAATAAAACACCGTATTATTTAACAACGGCAATTACATATACATCAGGTAAGCCACATATTGGTAATGTATATGAAATTGTTTTAGCAGATTCAATTTGTCGTTATAAGAGAATGACAGGATATGATGTTCGTTTCCAAACTGGAACAGATGAACATGGTCAAAAAGTAGAAGAAAAAGCAAAGCTTGAAGGTGTAACACCTAAAGAATTTGTTGATAAAGTAGCTGGAATTGTAAAAGATCAATTCGACTGCATGAATGTAACTTATGACAAGTTTATTCGTACAACAGATCCTGAACACGAAAAGCAAGTACAGAAAATATTTAAGAAGCTTTATGACAAAGGTGATATTTATAAAGGTCACTACGAAGGTATGTATTGCCAAGAGTGTGAAGCATTCTATACAAAGAGCCAGTTAACAGAAGATGGTAAATGTCCAATTTGTGGTAGTGAAGTTAAACCTATGCAGGAAGAAGCATATTTTTTCAGAATGAGTAAATATGCTGATCAATTATTAGAATATATTGAAAGTCATCCAGATTTCATTCAACCAGAATCTCGTAAGAATGAAATGATTAACAACTTCATTAAACCAGGCTTACAAGATTTATGTGTATCTCGTACTTCATTTACATGGGGCGTACCTGTTGATTTTGATCCAAAACATGTTGTTTATGTATGGATTGATGCATTAACAAACTATATTACAGGTTTAGGTTATGATGCAGATGGAAACAGTGATCCAATGTATAAGAAATACTGGCCAGTTGATTTACATCTAATTGGTAAAGATATCATGCGTTTCCATACAATTTACTGGCCAATTATGTTAATGGCACTTGGTGAACCACTACCTAAGAAGATTTTTGGTCACCCATGGTTATTAACAGGTGATTCTAAAATGTCTAAGAGTAAAGGGAATGTTATTTACGCAGATGATTTAGTAAATCTATTTGGACAAGATGCGGTTAGATATATCATGTTACATGAAATGCCATTTGCTCAAGATGGTCATGTTACATATGAATTAATGATTGAAAGAATTAACAGTGATTTAGCAAATAATTTAGGTAACTTAGTTAACCGTACATTATCCATGCAGAATAAATACTTCAATGGAGAAATTGCAAATCCTGAAATTAATGAACCACTAGATGATGAATTAAAGACATTAGCAATGACTACAGTTAAAAATGTAGATGCACATATGAATGAATTACGTGTTGCAGATGCAATTAGCGATATATTCAACTTGCTTGCTCGTTGCAACAAATATATCGACGAAACAATGCCATGGGCTCTAGCTAAAGATCCAGATTCAATTTCTAGACTCGCAACAGTGCTATATAACTTATTAGAAAGTATTCGTATTTCAGCAGTATTGCTTGAACCATTCTTACCAGTAACAAGTGAAAAGATTTTAAATCAATTAAATACACAAAAACGTGATATCGAATCAGTTCAAACATTTGGACAGTTAGAAAATGGTATTCGCGTAATTGAAAAACCTGAAATCTTATTCCAACGTTTAGATGAAAAAGAAGTAATGGTTAAAGTTAATGCAATTCAAGAAAAAATTGCTCAAAAAAGAGAAGCTGAAGCCAAGAAAAAGTCTATGATTGAACCAAGTGATTTTGAAAAAGTAGATTTACGTGTTGGTAAAGTTGTATCTTGTGAAAAACATCCTGATAGTGACAAGCTATTAATCCTAAAGGTTGATTTAGGAGAAGGTACACCTAGACAAATTGTTTCAGGTATTGCAAAGAGCTATACAGCAGGACAAATGATTGGTAAATCAGTTGTTGTTGTGGCTAACTTGAAACCGGCAATTATCCGTGGTATTGAAAGCAACGGTATGTTATTAGCTGGTAAAGATGATAAAGAACTTGCAGTAGTAGAAGTAAACGATTTATCTGCTGGTACAAGAGTTTATTAATAAAAGTGGGCATGTAATTCATGCCCTTTTCAAAAGAGGTAACATGCAAACTTATACAATTGTTCATAGAATCGATGATTTATCAAAAGAGATATCAGATAAGCTTGAAGCTGCTTTAAAACAGGCAAATAGAATAAGAAATGATGAAAATCCCGAAGTTGTATTTGTTATCGGGGGAGATGGCACTTTCTTATATGCTGTACATAAATATATAGATAAAATAGAAAATTTGAAGTTCTATGGTCTACATACTGGTACTTTGGGCTTTTTTACAGACTATAGTGACAATGAATTTGATACATTCTTAGAACAATTCTTAACAAATGATTTATCCACAATTAGTTATCCTCTTTTAAAAGTGGATACAGGCAAACAAATATATTATGCATTAAATGAAATGCGTATTGAAAATGTAGCCCGTACACAAGTATTGCATATATCTGTAGATGATAATTTCTTTGAAGATTTTAGAGGGACGGGTATATGTATTGCAACCCAACTTGGCAGTACTGCTTATAACAGATCTCTTGGTGGAGCTGTTATTGTAGAAGGAATGGACGCAATTATTATGAGCGAAATAGCAGGTATTCATCATAGTAAATATCGCTCTCTTGGTGCGCCTATTGTAATGAAAGGTAATACAAGAGTTGCTTTGAAGTCAGAAGATTTTAGTAAAGCAATTCTTGGCGTAGACTCGGAAATATATCCACTTGATGGGTGTGAAACGATACTTGTAGAAACTAGTGATATAAAGAAAGTAAATTTATTGCGTTGTCGAAATATTTCATATTTTAAACGTTTAAAAAGTTTATTTTAAAAAGAAAGATGGTACTTTATGAAATGGCATTCATTATTTGAATTATTAGTATTCCCAATAGGGATTTTAATGGTCGCAACCGTAATGGTGGGTTTAAGTAATTTAATGATTAACCCAGCTTTTGCAACGCTTTATTCTATTCAAAATAACTTATTAATTGTAATTGCTGAAGCTGTTTCTAAAGTAGGGACATTTCTTATTGTTAACTTCCCATTAATTTTCTTATTACGAGTTGTGTCAAAGAAAAAGGGAAGTGCAACAACAATTGTTTCGGCATTAGCAGGTTATGTTACTTATGCAGTATTTACAATGTACTTTGCAAGAAGTGACTTAGGTGCGGCTGTATATAGTGCCATTTTAGGCTTATATGTTACTTCATCACATTTAAGTAGTGGTATACATTATCCTCTTCAAACAGGTATTGTTGCAACAATATTAATTGCAATGATTACATTAAATAGTTTTTCGGCGAGTAGAAGAAGAGGGGAATATGGTTTCTTCTCCTTTATCAGTAAAGATACGGGATGCGTTGTTCGTACAATAATTCTTTCTGCTTTAGCTGGTGTATTAGTGGCGTATGGATGGCCTTATGTATTAAAGGGCATTACAGATGTTATTAATTTTATTGCCTTAGATACAACAAATCCAATTAACCTAGTTATTTATGGCATATTTGATAGATTACTGTCTGTATGTAATTTAGGTACGATTATTAAGACCCCTTTCTGGTATGGAACAAGTGGTGGTTCTTGGGTAAGTATAGCTGGAGCAAATGTTACAGGAGACGTTAATATTTGGACCAGTCAAATTGAAATTGGTCAAGTAGCGAACATGAGTGGTCGCTTTATTACGCCATATTATGTTTTGAATATTTTTGCAATTCCAGCTATGTTATGGGCATTCTTCTCTATGCAAACAGACCGTCTTGAACGATCTAAGCTGTTCTTATTCTATTTATTTACAACAATTATTTCTTTATTTTGTGGAACAATTTTGCCAGTAGAATTAGTGTTATTAACATTATGCCCATTACTATTCTTTTTTCATATTGCTTGTACTGGTTTAATGTATGGTATATTTCAGGCAATGCACGTTTCTCTTGGATTTAGATATACAGGCTTTTCCACAATTGCAGTTAATCCTGGAACTTTATTAGAACTAATCAGTTATGCAGGTAATACGCAACTACAAGAATCTATTATTAAAGTTGTCATTGTAGGTGCTATTTTTGCAGTAATCTATTTCTTTGTAACTAAAATCTATTTTAATTACTTAGCTCTAGATTTATTTAGAACCGGTCAAAGAGATAAAATTATCAAAGATACGATTGAAACATTAGGCGGCATAAATAACGTAAAATTCGTGCATTCATCTGTAAATAGACTTGTTGTAAGTTTATATGATCCAACTTTACTTGATGTATCAAAATTAAATGATTTGGGTTCAGTAAGAATCTACGAAACTAAAGCAGGTTATGCGATTTGTTTTGGCTCAGCAAGTACGATGATACGTAAAGGAATTTCCAAAGAAATACGAGAATATGTACGTCAAGTCAAGTAAAATTTGAAATCTTAAGAAATAAATAGTACAATAGCACTTGAACATGAAAAAAATGATTAAAAAATTAGCGATTACATTATGCACATTAGTATGTGGTATATCTTTATCTGCATTTGAAAGCAACTCTTTCAAACTAAGCAATTTAAAGAAGTACCAACGTGAATATTTGTCAGAATCTGTAGGTGTATGTTCTACTTCCAGTACAAAAACATACGAAGATTATCGTATGATTACAGCTACTGATTCAAAACAATACAAATATATTCATAACGAAATGACAGTAGATGAAACAACTGGTTTCCTATATGATGAAGATGGTTTCATTGGTGTAGCAATGGGATATCAATTTGGTGAAATTGGTAGTCGTTATTATATCGTATTAGATACAGGCATTATTATTCCGGTAGTTAAAGTTGATGCAAAAGCTTCAGTAGATGCTCCGAATGGTTGCAGTCATAGTGCTGATTCTAGTGTTATTGAATTTGTAATTGATGCGGATAAAGCTTATGAATATTTCGGTGGTGGTAATGGTTATGTATGTAATGGTAACTTAAACAACAGCGAATTCTTCAAAGGTAATATTCAAGATATCGAAGAAGTAAAAGATGAAAAGCTTGAAGATGGTGTTGTATATGAACATACACAAGCTGATCTAATTAAAGATGAAGAAACAAAAGATGGTGTTAAATTCATCGAAGGCGGTTTCTAAATAAGATACATAGAGATTGAGGAAGTGATTCTTCAATCTTTTTTATAGCAGTATAATTTTTGTGGTTGATAGCTAAAAACACCGATAATTTTTAAAAGTCAACATTTAATCAGTTTCAAAAAATAAAAAATATTAAACTTTTGAAATCTTCATCTTTATTATAATAAGCAGCTCACCACAAATGAATGACTCTACATTTTTGCAAGTGCTGATCCTTTTCTTCTTGTTCAGCTTTTTGGGTTAATTCAAAAAATGTATCTTCATTATTAAAACTATTCATCAAAGTTGTTAAATGAGATGAACACTTTGATTACATACGTATACCAATAAATTGAAATATAATCATTGTGATTAAGGCAATAAGTAAAATGTTACCTACATAACCATATTATTATAACTTTGTCATATAGATGAAACAAAGCATCTCTTCTAATATCATATCAAATTAGATACGTAAATAATAGAATTGTTTAATTAATAAAAAATGATAATCTGTGCTTAAGAAAGGCTATCATTACATTAAATTAGGAAGGAGAATATATGATAAAAAATTTACGGTTTTATTAGTTTTAGCAATTATGTTTTGTGCTTTACCAATTACAACTAATGCGGAAAGTTATAACGAAGAATTTTATAATGAAAAAGAAACAGAGATAGTATCATATGATTTCTATTCTGAAGAAGATGATAAATACTATCATCTTGAAAAAAAGAGAGTGAAATTATTGTTACAGACTTATCAAGCAATAATATAGTAAGCATTGCACATTTTTCAGAAGAAATTAATCCAAACATAGTTTTATCTGATATACAAAAATCAAAACCTATATCAATATTAGCTAGTCCAGATGACTATGAAAGCTGGGAAAGTTTTGCATTTTATTCATCAAAATCTTTATCAATTGATTAGACATATAATATAACAAAGGAAATAATATGATAACGACACTGAGTTTTTTAATTAAAAATATATATTACTTTTTTAAAAATATCATAAAAAAATATAAATATTTTAGTGATACTTTAAAAGGCAAAACAGATAGTATTTTGTTATTCCATAAAAGATATGAAATAACAGAAGAAAAAAAACAAATAATGATAAAATTTATGAAATTTTATGATTGTTGGAAAAAGTTATGTGTTATTTTCACTTGGATTATATATAGATTAGTAGATGAAAAAATTCAAGCAGGTTTGATGATAATTATTTTGTTAGCACTCCTATTAATACCAACACAATTTATGTTCTTTTTAGGAGGAATATATATTATTCGAAAAAAAACATAAAAATAGCCATTAATATACTTTGCCTGACACGCTGGCATTATAAAAACTAAGTGAATTTTTGATGGATAATATCAGTAATTTGACTTTGTCAAACAAAGTAAGTCAGTTATGAAGGCATAGAAATATATGATATAGCAGATTGGCTTCTACAGGAATAGAGGTTCATACAAAAAACACTGAGGTTAAAACAAGTCTTTAATTTCAGTTTTTTTGTTGCTTAATAAGTTCAAATATTAATCATTTATAAGAAACAATGAAAATGTGGTCACAAAAAAGCCGTAACTTTATGGAATTTTGCCGAATAAAAGTGACCGATAAGATGGATGAATAGAGGTTTTTTACTTGTGATAGCCAATTCTACAGAAAAAATAGATGAAAATGAGTTTCTATACACAAGGCATGAATACGCTTACAATTTAAAAGGTTAAAAAAAGGAGATTTATTATGGATGAATTTAAGCAACCAAGCGGAATACTTGATGTCCGTGTAGATGACCGTATGGTTCATGGTATTGTTGCAACAAGCTGGATTCCAGCTGCGAAAGCAACTAGAGCAATGGTGGTAAACAAGCGTGCTTCTGAAAGTGATATGACAAGAAATGCATTAAAGCTTGGAACACCTGCTGGTGTAAATCTATCTGTACTTGCACCAGAAAAAGCTATTGCCAATATTTTAAATGGTAATTATACAAATCAAAGAGTATTCCTTGTAGGTAGATATATTAAAGATATCTATGATTTATATAAAGGTGGAGTCAAGTTTGCTAGAGTTAATCTAGGAAATGTAACCCAAAATGTTGGTAAAACAACATCTTTGGATAAAACAGTTCGTGTATCTGATGAAGAATTAGTTATGTTACGTGAAATGAGAGATGCAGGTATTAAAATTACTTGTCAATTCCGTACAGATGATCAGATGAAAGAACCATCTCTTGACTAAGGATGTAATTATTTAAAAAAAAGAAAGGGGATTATATGGTTACACCACTACAAGTCGTATTGATTACTGTGTTTGTATTTGCCTTTAAGTTTATCGGCAAAGGCGCACAGCTATTCTCGTACGCAGCAAACGTTTTAACAGGTTGGATTGTCGGAATTATTATGGGCGATGCAACAACAGGCTTAAATGTAGGTGCCACAATGACACTGATGAGCTTAGGTATTGGGGGATTTGGAGGTTCAAGTGTTCCAGATTACTTCATGGGTACAGTTATTGGAACAATTTTCGCAGTTACTACAGGTAACGGTGTAGAAGCTGCTTTAACAATTGGTGTTCCAGTTGCTGCTTTAGGTACAGAACTAGACGTATTAACAAAGACATTTGGTTCATTCTTCGTTCATAGAGAAATTGCTGCCAGTGATGAAGGTAAATTTGATCAGATGGGATTCTGGGTATTTGGTCATCTATGCTTAGAAGCATTAGTTTATACATTACCAGTAGTACTAGTTATGACAGTTGGTGTTGATTTCATCACAAACTTAATTGCTAGCATGCCAGCTTGGTTAAATAAAGGTATGACAACAGTTGGTGGATTACTTCCAGCTGTAGGTTTTGCTACATTACTAAAATATATGAATATGAAAGAATATGGTATCTATGTAGTTCTTGGATTCGTATTAGCATCATATTTAAATCTACCAATGTTAGCAGTAGCTGCTATCACATTAGTATTTGCTGTAAATGAGTACAAAGCATTAGAGAGAGGAAGCAATGTTGCAGTTGCAAGTACAGCACCAACTGCAGAAGATATTGCTAGTGGTAACTACGATGAGTGAGAGAATTTTAACAAAGAAAGACTTAAGCAAAGTCTTAAATAGATACGTTTGGGCTAGACAGTCTCCATTCAACTACGAAACAATGCAATCTGGTGGTTGGGTTTGGGCAATTCACCCAGCAATGGCTAAAATCTATGATAATGATAAAGAAGTATTATCTGCTAAATATAGACAACACTTCCGTTTCTATAACACACACCCTTGGATGGGTAATATCATTCTAGGTGCTTGCTTAGCTATTGAAGAAACAAAAGAACCAGAATGTACAGAAACAGCTATCGACTTAAGAACTGCTTTAATGGGACCTTTAGCAGGACTTGGTGACTCAATTATCTGGGTTATCTTACCTACAGTTATGGGTGCTATTGCAGCTTACATGGCTCAACAAGGAAGCATAGTTGGTTGGGTTATTGCTGAAGCTGTTCAATTAGTTCTATGGTTTGCTTTCTATTTCGGATTCTATGTTGCTTATGAAAAAGGTGTTGAATTTATCACATCTAGATCTAGTTCTCTAGCTCACTTAACAGCTGCTGCTTCTATCGTTGGTTTATCTGTTATTGGTGCATTAACTGCTTCAATTATCAATGTTAAATTTGGTGTTTCTTGGACAGTTGGAGAATTAACACAAAACTTAAATGACTTAGTAGATGCAATTATTCCTCACTTTGCAAATGTTATAACAATGCTTGTTATGTACTATATGCTAAACAGAAAAGGTTGGTCTACTGGTAAGCTTGTTCTAGTTTCAATTGTTGTTGCAGTTTTATTATCCGCATTCAACATCTTAGCTTAATAAGTTTCTAATCAAGAGTTCTTTTAGGGAGTATTCTCTATTAGAACTCTTTTTCTATGTGACAAAATAAGATACAATGAAGAACGAGCCAAAGTATCCTGCAAATTCATTTGCGGGCGGAATAGGCTCTATTTAGTTTTTCCGTCATATTGGTTTAGAATATACTGCCTTACGGTTTCCTTACTCATATTACCTACTGTTCCTACGTAGTAGCTTGGCGACCATAGTTTATTACCCCAGAATTTATCACTTCTTATTTTTGGATGATTCTTTAAAAATAATCGAGCACTGCTGCCTTTTAGATTTTTCACTATATCTGTCACACTGTATTTTGGTTTAAAACTGCATAGTATATGGATATGTTCTGGCATAACCTCCATCTCCTGTATTTGAACGTCTGCCAGTTTTGCTACCTTTGAGAGAATTGCTTTCATTTCACCAACAAGTTCTGGTGTTGTAAAGCATTGATTTCGATACTTTGTAACCCAGATAATATGATAGTTTGTATTATATACGTATCCGCGTTCATAATGCGCGTCTTCAATCTTTTCAATATGTCGTTTCATATGCATTTACCTCACTGTGCTTATAATATAGCATATCGTCATATTATTTAATATACATATGTGCTATAATACTGGTATGAAATCAATGAACGAACTTACATATAACAGAGGATTGCTGGTACGAGCTTACTTATCTGACAAGCAGAAAATCTGTGTTAGAAAAAACGGTGGAGTTGCAAAATTTGTATATAACAGATTTGTGGCTGTTGATCGTGAAAAACATGAGCTATCCAAAACTTTACCATATAGTCCAACCGACCGCGCAAGGATGTCTTATCTGAAAGATGCATACGCCACAACAACTACTATTAGGAATGCAATACCTTTTCTGAATGATCCGCTTGTTGATGGGTATGCAATTGCTAATGCTAAAAAAGATTATTCTAATGCATGGAGGCAATTTAAAAAAGTGAAGGGAACAAGTATACCTACATTTCATAAGAAAGATGGCGCATACAGTTATGGAACTAATTGCCACTATGCTAAGAAATACGAGTGTGATCCAAATGTAATTGGCCTTTTTGAAGGAAGTGTTCGGTTCATTGATAAAAGTCACGTTATTTTGCCAATACTTGGGAGAGTACGTATAAAAGGCTCTGATAAGGAAATCAAGTCTATTTTAAACAGAAAAGATTTTACGAGAATTGGAACCGTCAGAATCACATTGGATTCATGTGAAAATGTATATTTTTCTTTTTCACTGGCTTCCGATACCCCTTTCCATATAGCTTATCCTCAAACAGGAAAAGCAGTTGGTGTAGATGTGAATCTGACCAACTTTCTGTATGACTCAGACGGTACAGAAATTGGCTCTCCTAAGTTCTTGCGTAATGCAGAAACTAAGCTTAAGAAGGAACAACGTAAACTTTCTTATAAGCTGGAAGCTGCTAAGAGAGATGGACGTGACTATCGTACATGTAAGAACTATCAAAAACAACGTTTAAAAGTAGCTGAGATACACAAGCATATAGCTAATCAAAGACTGGACTTCATCAGAAACATTGCAAATATGGAAGTCAAAAACCACGACTACCTGTTTGCAGAAGATCTTAAAGTTCATAATTTGGTTAAGAATCATAAGCTTGCTCAAGCTATTTCAGATAGTGGCTGGAGAAAGTTTCTTACAGAGTACGTGTGGTGTTCTTTTAAAAGAGGTAAGACTTGTCTGTTAATTAACCCGAAGAACACTACACAAACCTGTTCTGCTTGTGGCTATGTGTCACATGGAGATACACGTATTACGTTAGGGCAAGGAGAATGGGATTGTCCCAAGTGTGGTACTCATCACATCCGTGACTATAATGCAGCTATTAATATCAAAAATGCTGGACTTCTTATGTTAAAAGAAACCGGCGTAGCAATAACCATTTCGTAAAGAAAGTATTGTGGTAAGTCCACACTGTAGTTTGGCAACTCACTACAGAAACCGCCCATCTCATTGGTGAACCTCTACTTATCTAGCTGAGGCTGGATTAGTAAGCTCGCTGTATCTGGGTAAGTTGTTATGGCGATTGTCTAAGTGGCAATTTTTATGTTACTTGGGTTGGTCTCCAACAAGCCTGCCAATTCATTGGCGGGTAGTTGACTCTTTAGGTGGACATTATGATTGATTTAAAATATACATTAAAACAAGATGAATTAAGAGAATATTATGAAACGGCATTGATGAATGATGCTGAAATTAATAAATTCCATTGGAAACTCAGATTATTTGTGCCTGTTGGAGTATTACTTTTTTTAGCTTTAGCAGCTAATACTATATTAATTTGGGGTATTGGAATTGCCTTAATTGTGTTATGGATAATTATTGCAGATACAGTATTATTTAAAAAATATAAAAAAGTATTAATCGGGAAATACACAGATCCTGACAAATTAAAATTATCAGAAATGCATGTAGTATTGTCAGATAAGAATATATTCGTAAACGGCACAGAACAGAAAGTATATGATTATGCTTTATTTGAACATATGATAGTAATTATCTTTCAGAATAAAACAAATATACTAGTGCCAGAACGTGTATTTAATAATGAAGAAGAAAGAAAAACATTTATTGAGGGAATACATGGAATCTGTCCTTTATATCAAAAAAGTGAGGTAACAAATGGATAAAAATTATGAATTTGAAAATATAGCTGACATGCAGGAAAATGGTAAATTTTTAGGACATATCTCTTATAAGCCTAATAATGCAGTTATTGGCGTAATGATTATAGGTTGTGCCTGCACATTCATATTTAGAAATATGTTTGGTTTCCTATTTGGGGGATTTTTATTGATACTTTCTGCGATTGTCTTTTTTTGTGTAAAAGATCATAAAGTAATGGATGTTTATGATGATGCGTTAGTCTTATATGATCATCGTGATGAATCAAGAGTATTACGCTTGCCACTTGAAGAAATACAAGAATGGAATGTTAATCGTAATAACAGTTATTTAATAGCTTTAACATTAAAAGGTGGAGAACAATTAGGAGCACAAACATTCAATGTTAATCGTGTTTATAATTTGTTGAGAAAAGTATTACCCGCCAAAAGTACAGAAGAAATTATGCAAAAAAGAGTACAATCTCAAAAGGGTGCAGGTTTTTCTATTTTTAGAAAAAAGAGGAAATAAATGGTTAGATTAGTTTGTTTTGATTTTGATGGGGTGATTGCACAAACAGAAGGGCAACACACAAAATGGCTCATGGAAGATCTTGATAAAGCTGGTGTAACTTATACAAAAGAAAAACTATGTACTATTATGGGTGGTAATATGTTAGTTCACGTAAAATTAATGGATGAAGCATTTGGTGATCAAGATAATTATCGAAAGAATAGAGAAGAAATAAATCGTCGTAAATATAGAAAATATGATTTGAAGGCTTTAAAATCTCCATATGTAACTGAACTAATGGAAAAACTTCAAGAAAACAACATTAAAATATGTGTATGCAGTAATTCTGAAAAAGCTAGAGTAATAAATTGTCTAGAAGAATTGGAGTTAACAAGTTATGTTACAGGTGTATATGGAGGTACAGATTGTGGTCATACAAAACCAGATCCATTCATTTATATACAAGCAATGAAAGATAACAATATCTTGCCAGAAGATACAATTGTTATAGAAGACTCTACCGCTGGAATTAAAGCAGGCGTTAATAGTGGGGCATTTGTTATAGCATATAAAGATGCATATGATATAGCTGATCAACATGAAGCTAATGTGATTGTAAATAACTTTATAGAAGCAGAAAAATATATATTTAGTAAATAAGGTAGTGCTTATTGGGCATTATCTTTTTTTGATGACAATAATTAATATATATGTTAATTTGTGCTTGAAGAAAGAAATGCACATGAATAATTTAGCAAGGTATAAAAACGGAGATGTTTTATTTTCTTAAATCTATTAAAGAAAGGAGATAAGACTAAATGAAAAAATTAATAGGTTTGTTTGTTGCTTTATCTATGTTATCCCCAATATTTGTTAAAGCTGAAGAAGAATATCCCGATGAATATGAATCATATGAACAATATATAAATGATCCATATTACTATGATGAAGAAAGAGTGAAAGAAAGAGAACAAGATAATATTGATATACAATCTATCGCAAAACAAATAGCACGTAGATCTGGCTCGTCAAGAGTTTTGAATATACCTGAAATTAGGCAAAATGAATATTATTTTTGCGGACCGGCAACAGTAGCTATCGTTCTCCAATATAAAACTGGAAAAACATACAATCAATATACATTAGCTAGTGAAATGGGGACAACAGAAAAAGATGGAACCATGGTATATCAAGTAAAGAATAGATTGAATAAAGAACTAAATGGAGTAT
>JABLTS010011004.1_pt1 | contig 25130 bp, 24 predicted proteins | sample 7160081 | NCBI WGS metagenome assembly JABLTS01 (sample SAMN14651231, study PRJNA627086) | human gut metagenome | isolation source: feces | host: Homo sapiens | reverse complement strand
TTTCCGCTATTGCCATTGAAAACAACTATTTCCATGACCTCATTAGGGTCTAAGTCCATCAAGTCGAGTGGAATATTAAACCATACAACAATGCCCATCAAAAGAATTATCACAACAGACAGCAATATGATGATTTTCTTTTTCATATCAGCTCAACTCCTTTGTCAACTTTCGATTTTTCTGACTATCCGACCGACACTTACATTCAAAACCGAAACCCCTGACCAAAACGAAACCCCTAAGAGGCGACCGAAACCCCTACGGTCAGGCAACCTTAAATTGTATTAAATACGGCGTTTTAATTTCCAAAAACTGGAGCGATGCAAGCTTATCCTGAAACTGATGGAGTTTTTTTATTTTTATATTCTTAACTGTGATCTTCTTTATGTCTGCAAGTTCGCTTTTCAGGGCATCAAGAAATAATGGATCAATCACCTTATGAATATTCTCAATGGATGTATAATGCATGCCACCTGAACGTCTTGTCTCTGGATTTAACGTTGACTCGAAAACAGCTCCAAAAATGGTTGGGCTGATGTCAGACCAGTTAAAGTTTTCGCTGGCATCTTTCAGAATCAATTCACGGATCTCGTCCGTGAACATTGGAATTTCTATATTTTCATCCGAAAACAAACCGCCGTTTACATAGGGAAACGCCGCAAGTTTCGGTTCAAGGTATGGATCCCTTTTTCCCGGCTTTTGATCGAATACGCAGAACAGATCAATCAGGGCATTCCTCATTCGTTCTGTTCGAAAGCTCTGGAGATAATCGTGGAACATTGCACGCTCTCCAAAGATGCCAGCATCCTCCGCATAAAGGCAGAATACGAGCCGGACACATAATGCGTTCAGACTTTTCAAAGAATATTCGCTCTTCGGATCTTTGTATTGCTTAATAAGCGCATCATATAATTTTCCAACAATATCTCCTGCTTTAATGGAAATTTCCATCTCATGAGATAGCTCTTTCACTTCGTAATTGCTGGTGATGATCCATCTGACTTTTTCGCTGAAAGAAAGATTATCGTTATATCGTTTTGCCTGTTCATATGGGGTAAGATCAATATCGCCGGAGTTATGGATCTTCTGATCCAATGCTTTTCCAAGGCTTTTCTGCTCAATCAGCACGCGAGTTTCCGGAAGATAGGCATCAATTCTTTTCCGGTTTCCATCGACATATACCTTCTTCTCAAAGTCCACGCGGTCTGTCACATTCTCCATTCCGAGAACATTATGAAGCAGATCAATCCAGTATGACCGTCCGTCCTCGTCCTCATTTCCTTTTCCACGCCATTTATTTACGAACTGTCGCGCGGCTTCCCGCTTTCCTGCATCTGTCATGGATCGATCTACTTTATCCCCAATTAATCAATTCATATTTTACACAAAATATTCATACTCCTCGAAAGGAACATCAGCCTTTCTAAATGAATGTACTATTTATCTTAACAGAAAACATGCAAAACAGATCACCATTTTACCCCATCAGCTTTTTCCAATTATCGTTGTCTGCCTGAATTTCTTCTGATAACGCATTCAATCTGTTGTCTTCATAATACGCCACCCTCTTCAACCGGAAAATCCCATACGGACTGATCAGAAGCTCCTTTCCTTCGCTCTGCAGCCGCAACAGTTCATCCGCCGTGTACAGGGCCTGAAGCTGATAGGAGGTCGTATACTTCCGTGCAGCATAGCTGCCGGTGCTGCTCATCTGCCGCTGCAGGAACTGTCCGCCCATCTTCTCAATCCATTGTGCGGTAGCGCGGTCCTTCGCCGACAGGATGATCGTGTACTCGCAGTTACTTACCAGATCGTCCACGCCTGCCTTGGATCCGACGGATTCCTCGAACGCAGAGATGGTCTGGTTGATAATGTAGAGAATCACGCCCTTGCTGCGCAGTGTCTTGATTGACGAGGTCAGGAGCTTTGCCATGTCCGATGAGCCATTCAGCACGCGCGAAATCTCATCCAGAACGAACAGGCAGCCTCTCCCGTTATCCTTGGACGAATCCGGCAATTCCATGGCTGCATCCAGCATCTGTGCCAGAATGATACGTGTCAGAGAGCTGTACTGTTCCAGCTTCGATTCATCCAGTGTCAGGTAAACAGACCGCCGTTCTTGATGCAGCGTATCCGGTGACACCCTGCGCGGATTGACCTTCAGCATATAGCGCAGGTCCTGATCATTGGCGAAGACCGTCAGCCCATTGCACAGGCTGCTGTAGACCGATCCCAATGTCGCATTTCCTGCCTCTTTGATCATGCCAGAGAACTGATTCAGATACTTGTACTCCGCACTGGTAGGCCGTGCCGTCTCCAGTACGTGCAGAATCTGCTGCTCCACGGGTTCTCCCAGAATTCTGTCAATGATATCAATCATTTCCGGATTTTGTCCTCTGCTGAGCGCATCCTGCACATAAGCGATACTCAGACCATTTCCGAGATTCCGCGCAGCATCCACGAAATACGGCTGCTTGTCATTCGGTGACTTCGGAACCAGATAGAGTATTATCTGATTCATCGTGGTGATAATTTCCTGCGTGGTCGGTTTTCTGCCCCGATGCAGCTTGTACAGCATGTCATATCCCATCAGGGAACGGTCATTGATGCTGACAATGCAGCCATTCTCATCCGAATAGCGGATGGACTTATAACTCAGCTCTCCTTTCAAATCCAACACAAAAAGACTCCGTTGACCGGATTCCCCGCCTTCTCTCTCATCACCGCTTTTCTTCCTTCCTGCATTCACAAGAAGAGTAGAGAGCAGCAAAACAGATTTTCCAGATCCGGACTGTCCCAGAACAAGCACATGTGCAGGTCGTCCTGTGTCACAGACATACCTGTTCCGATATTTCCCGAGAATGATTCCCTGTGGCCGCTTCCTCAAAAGCTTCTCCGGCGGCTTTGGATGGTCAAACTTCTCCTTGCGGCTCCATGATTCCGGATCCCTCATGCTGCCTTCAACAAGAGCAAACATCCATGTCAGCACGCCGACAATCAGACAAATCCTGCGATATCCGCTCTCCGCCGGAACAGCTTCTCCACTCAGCTGTCTCATGCACCAATAGCAAAGTTTTGCCGTCAGAGGAATAAGTGGCATCGTAAACAATAAACAATAAATACTGAATTTTCTTCATATACATGCTCCTTTCGCCATGAATCGTGATACTTTAGAGTAAATATGCCTATCCGCTATATGCGATAGGAAAAAGGAGCCCTCTTATGGCGGATCACAAATTTCCCCCCTACCTTATGTTCTATCTGGAAAATCAGTCCTGTGTAGACAAGTTTCTTCGATTTTTACACGAGAATGGAATTATCCCTGAACTCATTGAAGAACATCAGGCAGAACACTCCTATGTAGTAGTCGCTGACGATCTTGACAATGCTCTCCAGCACACAGCTTCCAAGGCCTCTGCTAAGTCCATTGGACGTCCCCGTGCTGATGTCACCGCAGAGACCATCGCCCATGAATACTACGAACTGGGGCTCTCTGTTTCAACAATCATGGAAAGGTATGGCATCAGCCGAGCCACCGTCCATCGCAGACTGAACGAGGCTGCTGCCAAGAGCCTTCACACGCGTGAATACCGCCGCAAGCCGAATGCTACGACATGAGTCTCAGGAAGTCCTTGATCCGCTGACAATCCTCCGGAGACTGATGCGTCCCGGCATACTCCAACAACTCCAGTGAGGCCTTCGGACGGTATTCTGTGAGCAGCTTTTGCAGATATCCGATATCATTTCCCACCATCTGATACACAGCAGCTACGGCCGGCAGCGCATTCCGGACATAGAGAAGCTGATGTTCAACATTGAATTCCTTTGTCTCCGTTGCCAGCTGCATCTCCTCAGCATCTGCGACAAACTGTTTCCATCTTTTCAGCACCGTACACCTCGATATGTTCTTATTGTCACGTCTGATGATTCTGAAATAGTGCTTCAGCTGACTCTGCGTAACCGCCGATACATTGCCATCCGCCTGAATCAGCTGCTCTGCTATGCTGCGCGCCCTGTTTTTCTTGAACTCAAATTCCCAGCGAACAGTCTTCTCAGGATGTTGAATGGAGGTCTCAACATTTCTGTTGTTCTGTTCTTCCTCTTGTTTGTCATAAATCCGGACATAGACCATACCCTTTCGATTTCCAAACGTAAGCGCAGATCCGACAACCTGATTGCTCTTCTCCTGCGTACGCCACCCACTGCTGCGGAACCTGCATACAATCTGGCGATGCTGCTGATATCGATGCAATGCATCCAGAGTAAAGTGATTTCCACCGAGGTCGTCCAGTGCCAGATCAATACGCGTAAATGCTCCGTCATTACTGATGATCAGTCGCAGGAAGTACGACAGCCATGTTTCTTCCGTCTGCTGATATCTGGTGCAGATTGCATTCTGCAGGGTTGCAATTGACTCACCCGGAATATCCACATGTGTTCCCATCGTGCTTTTCCCATCCGTAAGGATGGTGATACCGGTCCCCTTCAGAAAATACCCGTTCCGATATCCCTGTCTCCCGCTGACACTCTTACAGCAGATCAGCTCCGTCACGCCGAGCAGCTGCAGCACTTCCTTCTCGCTGACCGGATCCCCCGGCTTCAGAGTAAATCCGATCCAGTGAATAACGGTTTCGATTGCTCCACGCTTTTGGCTCATTCTCCTGTTCAGATTGAAATTGGTATACCCGTAATACATAAGGCTTTCAATCCGTCCTTTCGAACAGAAAAGTGTCAGAGCTATGTCTCATTAATACGTATTATTGAAACATCATTTCCACATGTTTTTCGCGCAAGGTAAGAAAGGTCCTTTGCCAACGGAGAACAGATCTCCGCTGATTTCAAACACTGCAGGGATGAACAACATAATCGTTTATGATGGAAGTACACTTCTTGTAATTGACGCGAATTCTGTTAATCTGAATGCAGGAAGTTCGGCATTGCAGGAGGAAATGGCACGAGAAAGAATTGTAAGAGAAAAGATATTAGGCAGTTATAATTTCACCTTTCCAAACGGTCCATGCAAAAGCGACGGTTGTTATCACCTGCATTTGCACAATGCAGACGGCAAAACCATCTCGCGCACCGTAAAGGCAAAGACAATTGAAGAGCTGAAGGACAAGATCTACAAGTATCACAAAGATATGCTCCCTTCCAGTCTCACCTTTGCCGAGATGTTTCAGCAGGCGCAGCAGGATGTGTTCCGGTATGTGAAGCAAGACAGCGATGCGTATCACAGCAAGCTCAACAGCTCTAACCGCAGGCAGCAGCTGTTTGACCGCTTTATCGCAGGAACGTCTTGGGAAAAGAAGAAGATCACCACTTTCACTGTTCAGGACATTGATGACTTGATCCTTTACAATCTGCAGCGCTATGATCTGCGCACCAGAGCATTGTCCAGTCTGAAATCCATCATCCGTATGACCTTTGATTATGCTGTCAGTCACGGATGCATCAGACACAATCCCTACCCGGATCTGGATTCCAGAAGGTACCGGGATCTTCTGGTTCCCGATGCGCCGGTAAGAGAACGCGGCTATACGGAAGATGAGCTGAACAGGATTCTCAACTATCTGCACCAGAAGGAAGAAAGCGATCCCAAATGCACCACAAGCTGGGCGTTGGAGCTCGTCGTTATCTGTGCGCTGCGAAGAGGCGAGGTTCCGCCCCTTCGTCTGGAAGATATTCAATGGGGACGTCAGCCGGGGCTGTATCTTCATCGAACGCTGCTGGAAGTCAAGAACACTGACAGTGACAACAAGATTGGATACTATCCTGTAGAACACACCAAAACGCACAAGGACCGGCTTTACCCAATGTCCAACCAACTGAAAGAATTTCTGGACCGATATCTGCCGATCCGGAACGCTCACTATCCGACCAGTCCTTTCCTGTTTCCAGCGCGCAGATGGGACAATAAGAACCACCGTTGGGAAGAGGGCGGCATGATCACCGATCAGACCATTCCAAGCTTTTACAGCAGGATGTGCACCCAGCTTGGCATCAAGAGAGATTCATCCTGCATTCGGGGTACTCACGCCTTCCGCCGCAACGCAATTACCGACACAATGGTAGCGTCCGGCGGCAACATCGATCTGACCGCGCAGATTTTCGGAAATTCTCCGGAGACAATTCGGAAAGCTTATCTTCTGGACATGAACTATGACGCAAAACTGGCAGCCTTAAACGGCTGCCAGCAGAAAGAAGCAATGGTGGTTTGATGTGATTTTGCAAGGATTTTCATTGGTAACACGTGGTAACAAGCAAAAGATCCCCGGAAACCATTGATTTCACAGGGATCGCACAGAGCGACAGACGAGGCTCGAACTCGCGGTCTCCACCTTGGCAAGGTGGCGCTTTACCAACTAAGCTACTATCGCATTTATTATTTTCTTCCCTCAGATGATCTTCTGTAGAAGTTCTGTTCCTTGGGACGAGTGTTATAATACTATATCCACAGAACGATGTCAAACCCTTTTTGAAAATATTTTAAAAAACTTTTTCGAGCGCATTTACGTTGTTTTCGATAAGGGTGCTGCCGCAGGCACACAGCCCGCGGCAGCCTTCTCACGAGTTAAATCATCGCCGGAAAAATTTTCGAATCAGCGATAAGACTCCAGGATCTCAAGTCTGCACTTCAGTTCCCTCTGCAGAGACAGATAAATATATCTTCCGCCTCCATCCGAGTAGTTTCCTTCCTGTTCCACTACAGCGTCAAACTCCTTCTTAAGACGATCGATCACTTCATCCGCATTGTCTACCTGGAACGCAATGTGGTGAATTCCTTCGCCGTATTTGTCCAGATGATCTCTCCACACAGAGGGCTCATGATTCGGTTCAATCAGCTCCAGCTGAACTCCCGGTGTCAGATCGAAAAAGGCAAGCTTCGCAGCTGCCTTGGGTGCAGGTTCCCCGAAAACCTTTGTCTGTATGACATCAACCTCTCCCACCCCATTTGTCGCAGGCTCTGTCACACCAAAGAGCAGCGCATATTTCTTCTTGGTTTCCTCAATGTCATTGACCACAAAGCCCACCTGCGAAAACCTTGCGTGATTCAGAATCTCCTTTAAGCTCATTTCCTTTTCCTCCCATGCTCTTTTATTCCGCACTCATTTGTCCTGTGCGAATGGTATCCATGCATTTATCCCCGACATGTCCGACCTCATACCAGGTCTGACTCTCCCCCGATTTCAGAATTCCTGTCAGGACATCCAGAACATGCAGTGTCATTTCTTTTCCAACGGCAGCCGGACGATGCTCCTGAATGGCCCTTACCATTTCTGCGACGCCAAGTCCCCGGACATATTCACCAACATCCTGCGCCACCTCCGGCATCGCAAACGCTTCCCCGTTTCCATGGTCATCTCCGCCCATGCAGGCAGCAAGCTTTTGCTCTTTTCGATATATCTTCGGCACACCTCCATGATGATTGGGATCCGGAACCATCATGGTTCCCTCCGTTCCATACACTTCAAACAGCGGAAGCGACGATTTCCAGATATCGAAGCTGAAGTTCATATTGACTCGAACACCGTTTTCCATCTCCATCAGTACCGCATAATAGGTCGGCACCTGTACGTCCACAACCTCCCCTTTTCGCGGCCCGTTGTAGATTTCTCTCTGATCAAAGCCCTTTCCCTGAAGGGAAATCAACCGCTTTACAGGTCCGAACATACTCACCAGAACAGTAAGATAATAGGCTCCCATGTCATAGATCGGTCCGCCTCCTTCCGAGTAGAACGGCTCCGGCGAAGGGTGCCAGGTTTCCACCCCGGAAGTCATCATATTGGCTGTGACATACAGCGGTTTTCCAATCCAACCATCCTGCAGCAGCTTCCTGCAGGTTGTCATCGCACTGCCAAGAAATGTATCCGGAGCGCTTCCTGCATAAAGTCCCTTAGACTCCGCAAGGGTAAAAATTTCCCTCGCTTCCTCTACGCTCAATGCAAACGGCTTCTCACAGAAGACATGCTTGCCGGCATTCAGAATCCTACGATTGATTTCCGTATGAACCTTCGGAGGTGTCAGATTGATCACCAGCTCAATGTCTTTCCGCTCCAGAAGCTCATCCACGCTGCAGACAACAGGAATCTGAAATTCCTCCGCCAGTTTCTTCGCCTTGTCCATAGAGGCATTTGCCACCGCCTCAATTGAAACAAGGTCAGAATACAATCGCTGCAGATCTCTTACATAAATCCGGCTGATCACACCGCAGCCAATGATCCCAAGCTTCATCAGATTCCCCCTTTTGAAATCAGATACCGATTCATCAAACTCACCTTGCTCAGAATATTATAATAATATTACACTGTATACAGCCACTGCGGCAAAAAAAGAAGCAGCCGAACGCATTGGTTTCAGCCGCTTCTTTTTTACTTTATTTGCTTTTCACAGATCCTTCTGCATCAGATCCCGGGGTTTTCCTCCATACTTCAGTCCGGACCACACCACCCGATACCCAATCTTCTCAAAGGACCTGTGACTGTATCGGTTTTTCGGATGAACCGTTCCCATAAGATGGGTATACCCCGCTGCCTTCAGCTCCGCTTCCGGAAATTCCATAAGGCGGCTTTGAAGTCCATGTCCTCGGTGCTCCGGGAGAACTACTGCGGTGTCCATATGGACCACTTTTTTCAGCTCTTCCTCTGAAAAATTAACGTGATGTCCGAGGTTATGCTCCGAAAGGCCCGGAATTTCCAGAAAGAACAGCCCGGCAGGAATGTCCTTCCTGTTTTCCACCGGAAGTTCCTCCCCGTTTCCATTCACACTCTCCAGACGTTCCATCGCCAGATAGCAGAGGACCTTTTCCTGCCGGAAATCGCGCAGCTCTTCGTCCAGATTATCAATGGAAAACCAAATCTGCTGCTCCGCGGGCATTTCCTTCTTCACCCGGATCACCATCTCCCGGACCAGCTGTTCCTCACCGGGGACGGCCCGGCGGATATAATACGAATCCGTCATTTTCTCTCCATTTCTCTTATGCCAGCAGCTGTGCAAAAAGAGGACACAGGACTGCCGTCAGAATTCCGGCAACCGCAATGGACAGGCCGCTCATAGCGCCTTCTACTTCTCCCATCTGCAGGGCCTTGCTCGTTCCCACTGCATGTGCAGAGGTGCCGATTCCGACGCCCTTTGCAATGGGATCCGTTATATGAAACCACTTGCAGACTGCTTCTGCAAGCAGATTTCCCGCGATTCCTGTCAGAATTACAATGGCTCCGGTCAGAGCCGTTATCCCGCCAAGCTCTCCTGCGACATCCATGCTGATCGCCGTTGTCACAGACTTCGGAAGAATGGTGACATACTGCTCATGGGACAGGTCAAAAAACAGTGCCAGAGCAAGCGCACTCCCCAGGCTGACAAAGGTACCCACCGAAATTCCCGCAATGATCGCCGCAGCATTTTCCTTCAGAAGATCCCATTTCTCATACAGCGGAATGGCAAGACTGATGGTCGCAGGCAGAAGAAGATAGCTGACCGGTGCCGAACTTTCCTTATAGTCCGGATAAGGAATCTTCAGAACAGACAGAAGAATGATCACGAAGATGCTTCCAAGAAGAAGCGGATTGAAAAATGCCTTTCCGGTCAGTCGGTTGATCAAGGCACCAAGGCCAAAAGCCGCCAGTGTGAGAAGAACACCCCAGACCGCAGAAAGTGATAGAAAATCATTCAATAATGCCGTCATCGCGCCTCCTCCTGTTCCGTTTCCTGATCGCCGCTGCTGCTCTGTTTTCTTCTGGAAAAGCTCTGCGTGGTTCGTCCGGCAGATGCCAGAACCAGAATCGTAACCGGGACAATCGCCAGGAGAATCGGAATAATCATTTCTCCAAGCTCCCCCCACAGCTCCATCACCCCGACCGCCGCGGGCACAAACAGAAGCGGAAAAATTCCGGTCAGAAAGTTTCCGACCTCCTTCACCTGCTCCAGCTTCACCAGCCCCGTTTTCAGTGCCGCCAGCAGCAGAATCAGGCCGTAGATGCTGGCCGGAACCGGAAGCGGCAGAACCTCGTGCAGGATTTCTCCCAGAAAGCAGAACCCCATAATGCGGGCAAACTGATACAGATAGCACATAAAAATCCCTCCCATCGCTCATAATTCGCTAAGAAAACGAACATTCCCATTGTAAGCGATGGAGGGATTGATTCAATGGCACTGCATAAACTGTCTGTAAACTGCCAAGTTTTAGCTGGTTGCACCTGTTCCTTATAAAACCGATTACAGCAGCTCCTTGTAGAAGGGGATCAGAACCGAGGCAGACTTCTTCAGCGCTGCTTCTTCATCCTCCTTCAGCTTGATTTCAACAATCTCACGGGCACCGGTCTTGTCAATGATGGTCGGCATGCTGAGGAACACATCGTCCAGTCCGTAAAGCCCGTTCAGGCATACCGATACCGGGTAGATCCGGTTCTCATTGAACAGAATCGACTTTACGATTGCCGTAGTGGATGCCGCAATGCCATAGCAGGTGTTGCCCTTGCGGTTAAAGATCTCCCAACCGGCCTGAATGGTCTTCTTCAGGAGGTCCTCCTTCGTGACATTCTTCGTGCGGTCCGCATTGTCCTGCATAACATCGTCCACCTGCTTGCCGCCGATGGTTGCAGAATTCCAGGAAACAAACTCACTGTCTCCGTGCTCGCCGCAGACAAATGCCTCCACGCTCTTGGCATCCAGATCATACATTTCCGACAGCTCACAGCAGATTCGTGCCGTGTCCAGCGTTGTGCCACTTCCGATCACGCGGTTCTTCGGCAGCCCGGACAGGCGCCATACATAATAGGTCATGATATCGACAGGATTGGATACCACAACAAAAATTCCGTTGAAGCCGCTCTTCATCACCGAACCCACGATACTCTTCATAATCTTCATGCTGGGCTCCAGCATCTTCAGACGATCATGAGAATCCTTCGGCATCGGGGCTGACGCCGTGATAATAACGATATCTGCGTCCGTACAGTCCGAATAATCTCCGGCCTTTACCTGAATGTTGCGGTTCATGAAATAAATGGAGTGCTGCATATCCAGTGCTTCCGCATATGCCTTATCCTTGTTGACATCGATCAGCACGATCTCCTCGCACAGTCCCTGATTGACAATGGTATAAGCCGTTGTGGCTCCCACGTTGCCGACACCGACAATTGCTACCTTGGAATTCTTAAAGCCCATCTTAACCTCCTGCTGTTTTACGTCTGACTCTCTATTCCCGGTTTTCCTTTCCTTCAACTATTATAGTCTTTGCCATAGGCTAAACAATGGTCCTTGACCGGCTTCATCATTCTTTTCTCATATCGTTGTCATTTCCTTCCCGATATTGGAAGAACCATTTTAGTAGGCTATGATGAGGCCGGAAACGGTAAAATATATATCAGGATGCCTGATATTTTGCCTGATGCATTGCTGCACAAGGAGCTGTGGCAGAAAGGGGAATTATGAAAATCGTAATTATCGGCGCAGGGGCAATGGGCTGCCTCTACGGTGCCTATTTAAGCAGAAACAACGACGTCGTCATGCTGGACAGCTACAAGCCTCAGGTGGATGCCATCAACGAACACGGCATCCGTGTTCTTGAAGAGGACGGTACCAAAGGCATCTATGATCACGTCCGTGCGGCACTTTCCGGAGAATACCGAGAGGAGGCTGACCTCGTCATCGTTTTTGTCAAATCCACCTTTTCCGAGGACGCGCTCCGCACCAACCGCAGACTCTTCGGTGAAAAGACGCTGGTGATGACGCTGCAGAACGGAGCCGGAAACGACCGCAAGATCGCACAGTACGTCGACAGGAAGAACATCATCATCGGTACCAGCAAGCATAACTCCGTCAATCTCGGTGGCGGAAAGGTGCGCCACAGCGGGCACGGTACTACCACCATCGGCAGCAACCTGAAGGAGAACGCAAACCTTGCAGTCATCCGTGATCTTCTGGAGGAAAGCGGCTTCCATGCGGAAATCACCGAGGACATTCAGCGCATCATCTGGAGCAAGCTCTTCGTCAATCTCTCCATCAACACCTTTACCGCCATTACCCGCTCTCCCATCTGCTCCATGATCGACAATCAGTATGCCTGGGATTTTGCCGAAAAAATGATCTGTGAGGCGGTCGATGTCGCCGAGGCTGACGGCACCCACTTCTCCTACATGGAGGTTCTGAACATGGTGCATCACGTCTGTGAGGACGCAGGAAAAGGCTTCTCGTCCATGTCGCAGGATGTCATGCACTGCCGCCGTACCGAAATTGACGCCATCAACGGAGCCATTGTCGAGCAGGCAAAGCTCTATAACGTTCCCGTTCCGTACAACACGCTGATCGTGGATCTGATCCACGCCATCGAAGGCTCCTACAAATACCAGAAGCAGCAGTAACCGGTCCGGCACGTCAGCGGGTTAAGTCCTTCACCCATTTATATTTCCGGAAATGATACAGCACCCACGGCAGCTTGCCAACCTCGTCGACACAGGTGCAGGCATAGATCACAACCACCGGCCAATGGAAGAAATAGGTTCCGGCAGCTGCAAGGGGGATGGCGATGCACCACATGCAGACCGCAAGGCTGTACATATCAAACAGCGTATCACCGCCCGCACCGAAAATTCCATTGATCGTCACATCATTCACTGCGCGCCCGATCATATAGAATGCCGTTACAAGGAGCATTCCCTTCAGATAGGAGACGGATTCCGGAGTCAGCTTCACGAAGTGCAGAATAGCCGGAATCGACACGCACATCAGAGTCAGCATGATAAGTCCCGAAAGGAACGAGATTTTCATCAGGCGGATTCCGTAGCTTTTCCCCCGCTCCAGGTTCCCTGCTCCCAGCTCATTTCCGACCATGATCCCGGCAGCACCCGAAATACCGCCGCTCAGGCAGCAGATCACGTCACGGACCACTGCGGCCACCGAATTTGCTGCAGCAGCGTCCGTTCCCAGATGCCCCATGAAGGAAGGATAGGAAGCGAACCCGATTCCCCAGAAAAGGCTTGCCCCCAGAAGGGGCAGCATGCATCTGCGGAAGTCCTGCGCAAGCTCGCGGTTCCGGTAGAACATCCGGCTCGCGTCAGGATGCAGATATCCAGGTCTCAGCGAAATAAAAATCGCGGCCGCAAGCTCCAGAATTCTTGAAATCAGCGTAGCTGCAGCTGCACCGCGAACCCCCATTTCCGGAACTCCCGCAAGCCCGTAAATGAAGACTGCGTTCAGCACAATATTGACGCAGACCGTTGCCGAGCTGATCGCCGCCGTTGTCTTTGCATGGTCACTGATCTTCATGACCACCAGATAGCACTGCGAAATTCCCGTGATAAGGTAAGAAAATGCAGCAATCCGGAGATATTCCGCACCGTACGTGATCAGAATTTCCTCATTGGTAAATATGCGCATCAGGTATTCCGGAAGGCAGAAACATGCCAGACAGAAAACTGCAGAAATCATTCCGCACAGACGCAGTGCCATGCAGAAAATATCATCCACCGTGCGGGCATCCCCTTTCCCCCAGTACTGGGCCCCGAGAATGCCAAGTCCCGCCACCGTCGCGCCCAGGAACATGTTCTGAATGAACTGAAACTGCGTTGCCAGAGACACTGCTGACATATAGTTCTGATCCATGCCCCCCAGCATGAAGGCATCTGCTACTGCCACCAGCGCCAGCATCAGATTCTGCAGAACAATCGGCACCATCAGTGTCCAGAGCTTTTTGTAAAATACATCGTTTCGGTCCTTGAACATGCTTTTCTTCCTATTCCCGCTTTCTAATCTTCTTTCCGTTTCAGGTTGTCAAAATTAAACACATCGCTCATGGAGAATACCAGCGGATTCTCCTGCTCGCTGATCATGGATTTCAGCTTCTTAAACATCTGCTCATCCCTGGACTGGCGATACAGATTTGCCGTATTGCGGGCGTCCACCAGCCCGTCATGCGCTCTTCCGTCAAAATCAAGGCCGCCGAGCCCCACCGCTTCCTCCAGCTTGATCGGGTGATGGATGCCGACCAGCCGGCTGAATTCCTTCTGAAAATCCTTCCAGTGCCGCAGCATATACGTCAGCTTTTCATCCGGCTTGATGCCCTTGAGACGGCATTCTCCGCGAATCTGATTCAGATCGGCCTTGCTCCACGAATACATGGTGTAGCCTTCCCCGCACCAGTCCGCAAAGCGCTCCAGTACCTCGGGAAACGCATCTGCCTCCGCCACCATCTGCGTCGTAATCCCGGTCAGCTCTTCATACCGGGGCAGAATTTTCTCACTGTACAGTGGCTTTACATACTCACAAAAGGACGCAATTTCCTCATACCGCTCATCCAGCATGACCGCGCCGACCTCAATGGTCTCAAATTTGAAAATCGCCCGCTCCTGCACATATTCCGGAGCAACCGGGTGCATCTCCAGATCCACAAAAATTCGATTCATCTTTCTACCTTTTCAGCTCCAGAAGACCGCTTCCCACCGCAATGGCAAGGTCCAGCTTCTTCTGCATTCCATCATCGAATTGTACCATAACACGGTTTTTCTTTTCATCCAGTACCAGAATATCTCCGCAGCCATAGCGCGAATGGATCACTCTTTTCTGCCCCTGCTGCACCTTCTCACAGAATTCACGGACCTTATCCGGATTCCGGTCGCCTTGCCTGGCCGTCTGTTTCGCGGAGCGAACTGCCGCATGCCTTGGCGGCAGAAGCTCTTTTGCAAATTCAGACCCCTGCGGAAGCTTCAGAATGGTCAGCTCATTCCTGGCGCGGGTTATCCCGACATAGAAAATGCGCCGTTCCTCCTCATAGGCCGCCAGCTCTTTCTTTCCTTCACTGCCGCGTTTCCCCTTCGCAGGAAGGGAGGCCGGAAAAACGCCGTCTCCCACATCCATCAGAATCACCCGGTCATATTCAAGTCCCTTGCTTCCGTGAATTGTAGAGAGAATAAAGCTGCATGCCGGATCATATTCTTTTTCCCGGATGGAGGTCTGAAGGCTCTGCATTCGGAGAAACAACGCCTCCATCGAATTCTCTCTGGCGGCGAGGAATTCCAGAAGATCCAGCTTCCCGCGTCCAAGGCTCATGCGCTCCAGATACGCGCCGTATCCAAGAGGTCCCTCGATCAGCTGCACCGCCGCCAGGGCCGGCCCGTGAAGAATTCGATTTCTGTGTCGCTCCAGCTCACGGATTGCCTTTCGGACATACTCCGGCGTCTTCGGACTCTCCCACAAGGCCGTAAGCAACGACATTCCCCCCGCAAGCCGGCAGACCTCCTCCGCCATCTGCTTCGAGACGTACAGGCTCAGCTTATAATAAATCTGAAGAAAAAGCTCCTGATCCGATGGATCCTGCAGGAAACGGTAAATTGCAGCAATGTCATATATCACACGGCTTGTGAAAAAGGACAGGTCCGCGCTCCGCACATTATAGGAAATTCCTTCCCGCTCAAGGCGATCCATCAGAGGAACCGCGCTTTCGTTGTTGCGGTACAAAACCGCCGTGGTTTCCGTCCCGCCGCCTTTTTCTGCACACTCTTTTGCTGTCTGTACCAGATAGCTGTACTGATCCTCTCTCTGCTTTACCGAGAAAATACGAACCTTGGTGTTCTGCTCTCTGGTCGGAAGCATCGTCTTCCGATGGCGCAGCCGATTATGAGCGATCAGCTGACCGGCTGCCTTCACGATGGCCGCATCCGAACGGAAATTCTGCTCCATGAGAAGCACCTTTGCGCCCGGATGATCCTTTTCAAAGGAAAGGAGCGCCTCCGGATATGCCGCACGGAATCCGTAGATGCTCTGATCCTCATCGCCGACCATGAACAGGTTTCCGTTTCCCGCAAGAAGCTTCAGGATCCGATGCTGGATTTTCGACGTATCCTGTGCCTCATCCACACACAGATACCGGTATCTGGCCCGGTACTCAGAAAGAAGCTGCGGACAGCGGGTCAGAATATTCAGTGCATAGACCATCTGATCGTCGTAATCCATCAGACCCTGCCGCTTCATTTTTTCGCAGTAGCTTTGATAGATTTTTGCAAGCGGATAGCCGGCTTCCTCCTCCAGCTTCTCCAGCTCCTTTCCGGTAAGCTGCATATTCTTGATATAGCTGACCCGGCTCCGAAGCTCCGCCGTCTCCGACTCCGTGGGAAAGCTTCCCGCAGCGTCAATGTAAAGGCTCCGGAGAAGCTTCAGAATCTCACCCTCGTCCGTCTGCAGCGCAAACGGTTCCTTCCCGATTCTGCGTCCATAATCTGCGATCACACGGGCGCAGATCCCGTTGATGGTCCGGAACTCAAGTCTGCTCGCCGCATCGGAAAACTCCGCGCCGAACATCCTTTCAAACCGCCTTCGCATGTCCTTCGTCGCCGCCACGGTATAGGTTACGGTCAGGATCTCCTCCGGCAAAATGCCAAGGCAGAAGAGCATATATCCAAGCCTTGCCACCAGAACGGTTGTCTTGCCGGCTCCCGGAACAGCAAGAACAAGGACAGGACCGTTCACTGTCTGAACGGCCCTGTCCTGCTGATCTGTCAGCTGCAGAGAATATTTCTTTTTATATTCTTCAAACGTCATGAAATTCATCCGCGCCGCATCCCGGGAAGCTTTCTGATCAATACGTACCTTCCAGATTTGCGGTATCCTCTACCACATTCTCCTTTACCTTGGAGCTGTGTCTCTTCTCATTCAGCTTCTCAAGATACAATTCCTCATTAAACGGGATTTCCACCATCTCGTCAAGCCACGAAGACAGATGCATGGCATTCGACAGCGTAAGTCCGTTGATTCCTTCCCTTCCGTCCGCAATCAGAGCTCCGCCCATCCGGATGTGATCTGCAAACGCCTGCAGAACTCCGTTGTGCTGCGGATTTTCCGAGCTGATTTCCTGCGGAACCTCCTTCCCTGCAGGAGGTACAAATCCCTCCGTTGCCGTGAAGCAGTACTCTCTCTCGTTCACCTCCAGCTCATACACGGACAGCTGATCGTGTTCACAGACGATCTTCGCCTTCTCCAGGTCCACCTCAAAGCGGTTCGTTCCGGGTGCATCTCCGGTCGATGTGATAAATACGCCGGTGCCTCCGTCCGGGAACTCCATGTATGTTGTCACATCATCCTCAACCTCGATGTGATGCCATTTTCCCTCATGAAGGAAGCTTCGTACACGCACCGGCATTCCGCAGATCCACTGCAGGAGATCCAGCTGGTGCGGGCACTGGTTCAAAAGGACGCCTCCGCCCTCTCCGTCCCAGGTTGCTCTCCAGTCTCCCGAATCGTAATAATGCTGCGTGCGGTACCAGTCGGTAATGATCCAGTTCACTCGCTTGATCTTTCCGTACTTCCCGCTCTGCACCAGCTCGTGCATCCGGATATAGACCGGATTCGTTCTCTGGTTGAACATCATGGCAAAGGTAAGCTCCGGATGCTCGTCTGCACACGCGATCATTTCCCGCACCTGCTTCGTATACACACCTGCAGGCTTCTCACAGATCACATTCAGGTGATGCTCCATGGCTTTGATCGACAGCTCCGGGTGCTGATAGTGCGGTGTGGCAATCAGCACAGCGTTGACCTCCGGATCCTCCAGAAGAGCCTCGCCATCCTCGTAGATCTTTACATCCTCCGGAAGGCTCTCCTTTGCCCACTCTCTTCTCTTCTCTTTCCGGTCAGCAACGGCAACAAGCTTCATTCCCTGAATGTCCCCGTTTGCAATCCGCTGCGCATGGCTGGAACCCATATTTCCGATTCCGATGATTCCGATTTTTACAATTTTTTCACTCATACGATTAAATTTCTCCCAGAATCTTCACCAGACTCTCGTGTGCAAGTGTAAAGGACTCCTCACCGGTCAGCTTCTCCTTCTTCTCACTCTTTCCGTTTTCCAGAGCAGAGAAGCCGGCAAAATCAGCAAGATGCGGCTCCAGCGAAAGGAAGCCCTCATATCCGCTTTCCTTGAGCGCCTTCAGAATCTCCTTCACATTTCCGTCGCCATGGCCCGCAGGAACCACCTGTCCGGATTCCCACTCAGCATCCTTCACATGTACATACTCGATGTAAGGTTTTAACATCTCGTAAGCTTCCTTCGTGTCCTGATGGCACTGAACGAAGTTTGCAAAATCAAAAACCGCCTTGAAGTGATCGCTGTAAAACTCTTCCATCAGTTTTCTGCAGCGGTCTGCCACATCGCCATAAATTTCCTTCTCATTCTCATGAAGAAGGATTACGTTGTGCTTTGCCGCGTAATCAGCCATTCTTCCAACTCTGCGGAACACCTCATCGTGATACTTCTCCGGATCCTCTCCCTCCGGCATAAAGAAGCTGAACATCCGGATGTACGGAACCTCCATCACATGTGCAATATTTACCGTATGGCAGAACAGCTTGAAGTGATCTTCAAAATCCTGTGTAATCGGAATCTTTCCAATCGGAGATCCGACGGAGGACAGATGGATGTCATTCTCATCCAGCTGCTCCTTGATCTTCTCCACCTCATCCAGCGGGTACTCCACAAGTCCCTTTCCGTTTGCCCCGCGCATTTCCACGTAATGCATGCCGAGCTTCTTCAGCACACGGATCTGCTCATCCAGCTGCGGATTGATTTCATCCGCAAAGCCGCTCAATTCTATCTTCCATGTCTTTCCCATATATGGTCCTTCTTTCTCCGCACATGCGGATTATCCTTTCAGTCCCGAGGTTGCGATTCCTTCTACCAGCTGCTTCTGGAAAATGAAGAAGATGATCAGAATCGGAATCAGAGATACGACAGCCATTGCAAACATTGCGCCGTAGTCCGAGGTGGAACCCGGATCCGCGAACAGCTTCAGCGCAAGTGAAACCGGATACTGTGCCGCCTTATTCACATAAAGCAATGCAGACATGAAGTCATCCCATCTCCACATGAAGGAGAAGATTCCTCCCGTCACCAGGGCGGGTCTCATAAGAGGAAAAATAATCCGGAAAAAGATGCTGTAATAGGAGCAGCCATCGATCTTCGCTGCCTCATCCAGATCCGTCGGAATTCCTTCGATGAAGTTCATCATCAGATAGACAAAATATCCCTGCACCGCAAAGAAAAACGGCACGATCAGAGGAAGGTACGAGCCGACCCAGCCAAGCTTCTTATACCACAGGTACTGCGGTACCATCAGGATCTGTCCCGGAAGCATCATCGATGCCAGCATTGCTGCAAACAGAATTCCTCTTAACTTGAACTTCTTGCATCTTGAAAAGCTGTATGCCACGAAGGCAGAGGACATCAGCGTACCGAAGGTTGCAACGATCGCAATGAACAGAGAGTTCTTGAGGAATACTCCGAACGTAATTCCCGCAAAGCCCTTCCAGCCGTTTGCATAGTTGTCAAAGGTGATGTGTGTCGGAATCAGCTGACCTGCTGTCGTAAAAATGGTGGTTGTCTCCTTCAGCGAGCTGAAGAACATCCACATCAGGGGATAGAGCATGACCAGCCCGAATCCGAAGACCAATATGTGATAAATGGACGCACCAACGATTCGTTTTGTTTTCATTCGGAATCCCCCGCATCATATACCCAGAATTTTTTCGTCTTGAACAGCAGCAGCGTGAACAGTCCGATGATGAGCAGCATCACCCATGCCATTGCTGCGCCGTAGCCTGCGTTATTAAACTGGAACGACTGCTGATACATGTAAACCGCATAGAACAGCGTCGTGTCCATCGGCTTTCCCTGTGTGATGATCAGGCTCTGCGTAAATGCCAGGAAGCCGTTGATCATCTGCATGACAAGGTTGAAGAAAATGGTCGGTGTCAGAAGAGGGAGCGTAATCTTGAAGAACGTGTAGATCTTTCCGGAGCCGTCCACTCTTGCCGCCTCATACAGGTCGACCGGAATCTGCTTCAGGGATGCAAGGAATACCAGCATCGACGATCCGAACTGCCATACCGTCAGGATGATCAGAATCCAGATTGCCGTCTTTGTATCTCCAAGCCAGGCCCTGTGGCAGTCAATTCCAACCATCTGGAGCAGGCTGTTGATCGTTCCGTCTACAGCGAACATTCTCTTCCACAGAACCGCCACAGCTACCGATCCGCCGATGATGGAAGGCAGGTAGTAGGCTGCACGATAGAAGCCGGACATCCTCGAATTCTTCTCAAGAATCATCGCGACAATCAGTGCAAAGACCAGCTTGAGCGGCACCGACACAAAGGCGAAGTAGAAGGTCGCCTTCAGCGAATGCTTGAACGTGACATCTCCGGTGAACATTTTGATGTAGTTGTCAAGTCCCGAGAACTTCGCCGGTGTCAGAATGTTGTAATCACAGAAGGAGTAATACAGTGACATCAGCATCGGCACCAGAAGAAACATCAGAAAGCCGATGGTAAAAGGAAGAGCAAAGACAAAGCCGCAGGTGCTTTCTTTGTTCATAAATTTACGTATTTTTGTTCCCATTTTTATTTCCCCCGCCGCAGTTCGCGGTACTGGTTTACGGTAACTCAAAGCACAAATCGGGCACCGAATGTCCCTGGCCGCATGGCGGAACAGTCGTTGCCCGATTGGAAGGAGAGGCACCTTGCGCCTCCCCTTCTGTAATGAACCCAAGGAATTTCCTTATTTCATCCTGTTCTGATCCGAATCCGATCAGTTCCCCCACAGTTCAGCTGCCTTTTCGCAAAGCTGCTTTGCTGCATCCTCAGGAGTAGTCTGACCGTAGCCAACTGCCTCCTGCAGCTTGCCAAGCGTATCGCTGAACTCGCTCCAGCCTTCCGGGTTCGGAGGGTCGATCGGGGAGCAGTTCGGAGTAACAACATCCGTTACATAATCCATTGCCTCCTGATCGGTCTCGGAAATCTTATCCTTCAGAGAATCTGCAATTGCAGTCGAAACGGGAACGCCGCGCTCTCCAAGAAGGATGTCATTGCAGTCTTCCGAATTGATGAGATAGTTCAGAAGTGCTACTGCTGCGTCAGGGTCCTTTGTATTCGCGCTCACAGAGAAATACATCGAAGGCTTCAGATAGCTCGACTTCTTCGGATCTGCAGTCGGGATGGTCATCAGTGCAATCTCAGTTCCTTCCGGAGCAGCGGACTGGTATGACGTCAGCATGTTGGAGCTTCCGTTGATCTCGCACCATACCATGGTCTCCGGGCTTGCGCCGTAAACGAGCGGATCATCCTCAACACCGGTGGAGGTTGCCAGATCCGGAGTCAGGTGCCAGCCATCGCTGATTCCATCAGCAAGGATCTGGAAGTACTCCGTGATATCCTCTTCTCCAACAGGGAGCTTCGCCTCTGTGAAGGGAGTTCCTCTGCCGCGGAGCCACTCAGAAAGGTAGCTGCCGCCCTTCTCGAGACCTACATTGTATCCGGTCTTCTCCTTCATAACCTTTGCGATCTCAATGAACTCATCCAGAGTCATGTTCTGCTTGATCTCAACACCAGCCTCTTCGGTTGCCGTCTTGTTGTAGAACAGGCAGGATCCGGTAACGCCGGAAGGAATGCCGTAATTGCCATCTCCAACCTGGCCCATTGCTACGATGTTGTCCGGAATGTTGGAAACATCGAGAGCGCCGCTCTCAATGTAGGGAGTCAGATCGAGAAGCTGACCGGAATTTACATACTGATCGATGTAGGAGTAATCCATCTGGATCACATCCGGAAGAGCATCTCCTGCAGAATCCGTTGCAAGCTTCTGCCAGTAGTCATTCCACTGGTTGAACTGGCCTTCCACCTCAACATCGGGATTCAGCTCATGATACTTGTCCAGAGCCTGCTGGGTTCTCTCGTTGCGAACCTGATTGCCCCACCATGCCATCACCAGCTTCTTGCTGCCGGAGCCGCCTGCATCCTCTGCTGCAGCTTCCGTGCTGCCTGCTGCGGCTTCGGTGCTGCCTGCTGTATCCTGTGCCGCGGAATCGCTTCCGGAGTTTCCGCCGCAGCCTGCCAGCATCGCTGCGCACATAGAGCCTGCAAGCACTGCTGCAATGATCTTCTTATTCATTTTCATCCTCCTGTTTGTAAAACAAAAACTCACCAATACATTTTTGTTCATACAACTTCTGTCTGGTTTTGGAAAACTGCTTGTAAAAGTGTTTCATTCAGCCGGCCTGATTGAAATTCGTTTTCCTGATCTGCATAGAGCATAGCATGATCCGTTTGTGCTGTAATACAAGTAAACAGGCCTATAACATTGCGGAATCAGACTTTTCAGCGTACAATATGTTCATGTCCAACGATTTTCGTCATTCTAAATTGTGCGATTAGACAGCATGACTGTTTTATGCATAAAAAAACAGCTTTTATATTTTTCGTACAGATATGTAAAGGAGCATGATCTCAAATGTCGGTTTCAAAGGACCTCATACACAATGCCCTGCTCTCCTGGAAGACGCAGGAGGACAACATCAGCTGTTCCTATAAGGAAGAACCCATTGATTTCAAAATCCGGTTTCTGCACTGTCACGATGGCTATGAAGTTTTGATGATGAAGCAAGGAAACGTTGCCATGCAGGTTGAGGATCGCATGATAGCCCTGCAACCGGGTGACATTATGCTGATTCCGCCTTATGTGTTTCACTTTGCCTGCCAGCAGAGCAGCGACACCTACTGCCGCGTTGTCCTCAACATGAAGGAGACCGTGATTCAGTCCCTGATTGCCGGTGATGAAAGCTACCGGCACATCACCGATTTTTTCTATCAGATTCCTGATTATCGCATTCATGTAAACGGGAGCATGCTTCATCAGCTGATCGATCTTGCGTGTGCGCTCGAAGCCTCCTCCGGAAGCAAGGCGGATGCGTACGGAGCCAATATCCTGTCGAAATCCCTTCTCTCGATCATTCTGGTAATCCTGAACCGCCAGGCCGCAGCCTCCAGTGCTGCTCCCATTCTGCCGCAGACACAGGCTTCCAGCATGCCGAAGGTTGTAACGGATGTCATTCACTACGTGGATCAGAATCTCTCCGGAGATCTTTCCGTCTCCGGCATTGCGGAAAGCGTTCACCTGAATTCCGTCTATCTCACCCGGCTGTTTCGCCAGTATTCCGGCCTCTCGCTCCAGCAGTACATCATCGAAAAGAGACTGGCCGAAGCGAAGCGGATGCTTCGAAACGGCCAGTCCCCGACAGATGTCTGTTATGCCTGCGGCTTCAACAATTATTCCAATTTCTCACGGACCTTCACCAATCATGTGAAGATCTCGCCCCGGCAGTATCAGGAGAACTCCCGTGCCCGGTTTACGCCCATCCAGGGCTGATGGCACAGATATCCCGAAGTATTTACTGCTGCGGAGAAACAATCTCCGCAGCCATGTTCATCATCTCTTCCGAGGAAAGATCCGTATCCATTGCGTACAGAACATACTGCAGTCCCTCCTTCCGGAAGGTAACACCGCGATATATCAAGGTCTCTTTCTCATCCGCTCCGTAGCTGATGCTGAAGGCGGGATCGTTCTGATCTCGTTCCTTCTCTTCTTCGGTCGGCACATAATCTGCCGGAACAAACATATACTCAATCTCTCTGTAGTATAATGAGACGTCGTCTGCCTCTCGGGTTTCCATGCTGTTCTCCGCAGGATCTCCATAGCTGTCTCGCACCTTGGAAACACTCAGATTCACTTCTTCGACATCGGAGTTTTCTCCGTCCTGCTGATATACAAATGACATTCCCTTTCCAGGATTTCGTTTTTCTCCGTCTTCTGTGTAATCCGCAATATCGGTTATACTGATGCTCTTCATTGTATAACCGTTAGAGAAGCTCTCCGGTGTATAGAACTGCATTCCTGCCCTCTCTTCCGCTTTTCCGAGATCCTGATATTCCCAGTAATCTCCGCCTGCACTGCTCCCCATGACGATTCTTGTGATCTTTCCACCGGCAAAAACCGCTCCACCGCCAAGAATAAAACAAAGTGCCGTTGCTGCTGCCATTTTCGGCAGATTCCATCTGTTCCTTCTTCTGTTTTCTGCTCTGTCCTTCATGCCTGATTCCTTCTCCATTTTCAGATTTTCACGCTTTCTTTGCTCATACATCTCCAAAATCCGACTGTGAATTCTCTCTTCACATGCTTGTGAAGGGATTTCCTTCTCCATTTCCACCTTCATAGTATGAGTAATTTTCTGCTCTTTACCGTTCCATGTCTCGTTCATAACGATCGAATCCTTTCCCTGGGTCATTCTTCCGTATATCCTTCCTGTTCAAGCGCCTTCATTAACTTCTTCCGTGCGTTGTACAATCTGGACTTTACCGTTCCCTCCAGGCACCGGCATATCTTTGCGATTTCTTTTATCGACAACTCATCATAGTAGTACAGAACCAATACCTCCCGGTGCATCGGATCCAGACGCAGCAACGCATTTCGGAAAATCCGTCCCTGAATTTCCTCCGCCGAATCCACAGGCTGTACCACTGCATCGGATCCTGCTAACAAGAGCCTGCTCTCCATATTGTCTTGATGAAAGATCTGCTCTTGCTGATCTTTGCCCAGGCTTTCCGGTTCCACCGGAATCTCACGGCTCTTTTTCTTTCCGGCACGATATGCAATATGTGTCAGAATCTGAAACAGCCAGGATTTCAGACCATTCTCACTGCGAAGATCACGGATGTGCAAATATGCTGTTACAAAGGTCTCCTGAAGAACGTCCTCCGCATCCTCACGGTTTCCCAGAATCAGTAAAGCCGTCCGATACAGTGGAAGATGGTATTCGGCATAGAGCCTGTCAAAAGCCTCCGGTTTTCCTTCCTTCAATTTCGTTATGAAGTCACATCTTCCCAATGGTTTTCCTTTCCATGCTGCCGCGCCAGCAGCACTCCGGGAATTTCACTCTGCAGAAACTCTCCGGTATTTGATGCATCTGTATATAAGAGTCTGCATGAAGAATTTTGGTTCATTGATCTGGTTTGTTTTTCAGCGGAGCACGCAGAAGAAGACTTGCCGATATTCCGGCCATCGTCACGCCTGCCGTCGTTCCGATCGTTGCGCAGATTGTCTGCCAATAAAAATTCTCTTCCAAGGATGATTCTTCCCCGCGGATTTCATCCCTGCCAACAAAAATCCTCTTCCAAGGATGATTCTCCCCCGCGGATTTCATCCCTGCAGATAAAAATTCTCTTCCAAGGATGATCCTTCCCCACTGATTTCATCCCTGCCAATAAAAAATCTCTTCCAAGGATGATCCTTCCCCACTGATTTCATCCCTGCCAACAAAAAT
>JABLTS010030444.1_pt1 | contig 25209 bp, 24 predicted proteins | sample 7160081 | NCBI WGS metagenome assembly JABLTS01 (sample SAMN14651231, study PRJNA627086) | human gut metagenome | isolation source: feces | host: Homo sapiens | reverse complement strand
GGGTTCATCATATTTGGTGTGGTATCTTTAACTATGGGAAACTCCCCGCTCCCACTTGGAAACGGACTTGTCACTCATTCCCAGTTTCTCTGCCACCTGTGCCTGCGTCATTCCAAGGGCTTTTCTCTTTCCGGCAATATATTTTCCAATCTTAACTGTATCCATGGCAATCCTCCTTTTTACGTTTTCAGCATAACATGACCAGCTAAAAATCTACACCTCTCCGTGGTAGAATTGCCATGGACGCCCCATAGTTACAATAAATTTGCCAATTCAAAATAAATATCTCGGTCACAAACGTGATTGTCAGATCAGCACAAACTTATCTGCTTTCCTCTTCGGTGCCTTCGGCGCCTCCTCCGCTGCATTGTATCCCAAAGCTATAATTCCCACCAGTTCACCATGTCCCGGTGCAAATTCATCTCTGAGATCCTTTGTCATATGAGCCTGGTTTGCTGCTGTCATCCAACAGCTGGACACACCATGGTCATAGGCACTGAGAACCAGATTCTCCATGGAAGCTGCAACACTCTGAACAACACCTTCATCCAGAAGGGCCCATGTATAATCCGGCTTGTCCCTGAAAGCCAGTACTACCGCAGGCGCCCCGCCAAGTGTACTGATGAACGAAAGTGTCGTCTTTACAACTTCCGGGTGAGCAGAAAAACGTTCTTCCAGATGCGGTCTATCCCTGTCAGAAACAACGCTCATCATTTCTTTCAATCTTGTCATCTTCTCAGGTGTACGGATAACCACATAATACCATGGCTGGAGATTCACTCCCGATGGTGCCCACAGGGCCGCATCTACAATTTCTTTCAAAATTTTGTCATCCACCGGTGTATCCTTGAATCTTCTCACCGACCTGCGTCCGTACACAACATCTTTGAACTCCATAAACATTACCTCCTGTAATCTCTATTCTTTATATTTTACCGGCGGAATCAATCGCCGGTTCCCCTTAAACTTAAAACCCGACAATATCTATTCCCACACCTTCGGCTGATACTGCATATGCGATACATTATAAACCGTAATAAAGGCCTTCGGATCCTCACGATTAATATACGCCATCAGTTTCTGATATTCGCTCTTATCAACAATCGTGATAATCTCATTGTGTTTCTCTTTATTATAAGCGCCAATGGCCTCATAAATCGTTGCGCCGCTGTGCAGCTCATGAATAATAAACTGTCTCAGGGCTTCTTCCTTCTCTGTAATAATGCAGACTCTGCGCTTGATATTGTGGTCAAAAATAAAATGATCCAACACAATGCCGTTGAAATAAGTGCCGAGAATACTCAGAACTACAGTCTTTTTGTCATAGACCAGTGCAGCGGACAATGCCACACACATGCCGGAGAGGGACATGGCTTTTCCCAGTTCCATATGTAAATATTTATTCATGATCTTCGCCACAATATCCAGGCCGCCGGAAGATGCATTGCGGTTAAACAAAATACTTAATCCCACGCTGACAACCAGAATATAGCAAATCACATCCAGTTCCTGACTTCCTGTCATGGAATCATAACCCGCAAATATCTTTTCAAAAATACCGATAAATACAGGCAGCATAATGCTTGTATAAACGGTTTTCACACCGAATTCCCTGCCGCATGTCAAAAATCCGATGATCAGCAGCACCACATTCAGAATCATGGTAATCGCTGACAAGGGCAACGGCACAAAATTCGACAAGACAATACCCAGACCGGAAATACTGCTGACAGACGTATGACTCGGTACAAGGAAAAAATAAACTGCTGCTGCAATGATCGCCACTGCTGCCGTCAGAATGATAATTTCCTTTATAACTTCATTAAAATTGATTTTCTTCATAGCACAACTTTCTCCTTCCACCCTATACCTTATCCGCTAACCCAGCACTTGTCAATCTTTTTTCATTCTAAGAACAAAGTGTGCGCTTGTCGCACACTTTCGCGCGTGTGCGGATAGCACCGCTATATATTCCTCTCCGCGAACTGCGCTTTCTGGCACACAGTGCCTTTTTATGTAATAGGGAATTCCAACAGATTTTCCTATTACATAAAAAAAGCCCCATACTATTCTTGTTACAGAATTGTATGGAACTTTTTTTCTAAATACTTTTAATTAACCGAAGTATCTCTTCAGCAGACCTTCAAACGCTTTTCCGTGTCTCGCCTCGTCGCGGGCCATCTCATGAACTGTGTCGTGGATAGCATCCAGGTTCAGCGCTTTCGCACGTTTCGCAAGGTCGAACTTGCCTTCTGTTGCGCCGTGTTCAGCGTCCACTCTCATCTCCAGATTCTTCTTTGTGCTGTCTGTGACAACTTCACCAAGAAGTTCTGCAAACTTCGCTGCATGTTCAGCCTCTTCATAAGCGGCTTTCTCCCAGTATAAACCGATCTCAGGATAGCCTTCTCTGTGCGCCACACGCGCCATTGCCAGATACATACCGACTTCTGAACATTCACCTTCGAAGTTCGCTCTTAAATCAGCCATGATATCTTCAGGTGCACCCTGAGCAACACCTACAACATGTTCTGCAGCCCATGTCTTATCACCGGACTGTTCTTTGAACTTGCTGGCCGGTGCCTTACAGACTGGACAAAACTCCGGAGCGTTTTCACCTTCATAAACATAACCACATACTGTACAAACCCATTTCTTCATAATTATAATCTCCTTTTCTCGATATGATTTTATATTAGTGTTTCGTTTTATTTTTAAATAACAGTAATCATTACTGTTATCGTTATAATACACGATATCTACGCTTTTGTCAATCACTTTTTATCATTTTCTCAAAACTTTTTTATCATTCTGACAGTTCAAACTTTCTCCGGTAATTTCGCTGCTCCAATTCATTTATCTCTCCAAAACTACTTTCAGCGCTGCGATTAATTTTTCATTATCCGCATGGCTTTTGACTGCAATCCTGAAATATCCCTCCGAAAGATTTCTGTAGTTGCTGCAGTCACGAATCAGTATGCCTGTTGCAATCAAACGTTCCTTTAAGTCCCTATCTGCTTTCAGTAATATATAATTAGCTGCGCTTTTCCAATACTGTACCCTCAGTGTATCCAATGCCTGATACAAATATTCTTTTTCTTTTCTGATATACTGCACAGTTTCTTTGACAAAATCATCCTCTTTGAGAGCTGCTTTGCCTGCTGCACTTGCCAGAACTGACACATTCCATGGCGGCCCTGCCTGATACATCCGATCGATCAATTCTGTATCCGCTGTCAAACCAAATCCCAGACGGACACCAGCCATGGCATACATCTTTGTAAAAGCCTTCAATATCATTAAATTTGGATATTCCTTCAGCTTTTCAACTAAAGAATTTTCTTCTTCACGTCCTGTGAAATCCATGAAACACTCATCCAGAAACAACCGGATTTTATTGTCTTTGCAGCATTCAGCAATTGATGCTAAAATCTGTACCGGTATCAGAACCCCAGTCGGATTATTAGGATTGCACAAAAAAACAACCTCCGGCATTTCCCGTTCAATCAACGTCAAAATATCTTCTTTAATGCAAAAATCCTGGTGATCCAAAGAATACACCGCTGTTTCAGGTACGTCATACGATGCCCAAAGACTTTGCCAGGCTCCCTCATACTCCGCAAAGCAAGGTGCCGTCACCAGAATTTTCTTCGGTCTTACCGCATACACATACCGATAAATCACGTCCGCCGCTCCATTTCCGCAAATGATCTGACTGCTGTCTATATGATACTTCTCTCCGATGGCTTTTCGCAGGCTGTCGCTGTACATTTCCGGATAATGACCAATTTTCCCGATGGCATCAGCAATTGACCGATTCACTGATTCCGGGGCCCCAAGCGGATTAATATTCGCTGAAAAATCCAGAATATTATTGTATTGATAAATATCTCCGCCATGTATATTCTTCATCTGATTTCTCCTGTCTATTCAAAGTTTCTCTTCAATTCATCTGCTGCCTGAATGATCACCTGTCACTCGCATCCAATATTCTCACTGCTACTTCAGTTACATAATCCTCTATTTCCTTGGCAATAAAATTGTCCACCACATACCGCTCAATATAAAACGACTCAGTCTTTAAATGATGCTGTTCTTTATATTGCAGCAATCGCTCATATGTCTGTCCAATATTCATCCAATGCCCTACATGATAAGCAGTAATATACCTGCCTCCCGGCAGAATCTCATACTGACCTGTCGCAGGCCGCTCATCCACCAGCAGAATCGTGTTGTCATACTCTGTAAATTTCCCTTTTTGGACATTTTCGTCATATTGAATATAAGCTGCATCATAATCGCTCCGCATACCTGACTTCTTAAATTCCGCAATCAACTCGCTGGTTTTCCGATAGATGGATTTCTCCAGGCCATCCGCTACATGCCCATACAAATAGTATCTCTCGGGAAATGCCTGAATCGTCACTTCCGAAAAATCTGTTTTTTCTGCATCTGCAATTTTCTCCCGCCGCCTGGACAGCCATTGTTTCATCTCTTTTAGCTTTTCTATCTGCCTGTCAATCTGCTGCTCTCTCTCTGCAAAAACATGCATCACCCGCTCCGGGCTGCGATGCGCAAGCATATCTCTGATTTCTTTCAGAGGCATCCCCAGGTCCCGCAGCATCCGTATGGTATCAAATGTCTCCATCTGATAAATAGAATAATATCGATACCCGTTTTCCGATACCTTTTCAGGGCAAAATAAGCCAATGTCATCATAATGAAACAATGTATCCTTTGAAACACCCATGGCCGACGCAAACTCACCTGTTGTCATATATTCATGCCTGTCCATTTTATCCCTCCAAAAGCATTTCTGCCTTTTCACGCATCCAATTGTAAATATTTGTATTCCCTCTTGACTATAGGGTTACCCAATAGTATATTCTATCAAATGTTGATAAAAGTTACACTATCTTTTGAAAGGATTTTATTTATGAGTCACTCAATTAACGGCCATTTTACACCGGCCTCTCTTTTAAAATTTGCCGCACCTTCCATCATTATGATGATGTTTATGTCATTATATACGATTATCGACGGTATTTTTATTTCACGTTTTGTCGGCAGCAATGCTCTGTCCTCTTTAAACATTGTTTATCCAATCATTAATATTGTTTTTGCCATTGGCACCATGCTGGGCACCGGTGGCAATGCCATTATCAGCCGTTACATGGGGGAAGGCAAAGATAAAGAAGCCAAGGAATGTATGACCCAGTTTGTGGTCATCAGTCTGCTCATCAGTGTTGTCATTCTTGTGCTGACCCATATGAATCTGACTTCTATTTCCAGAATCCTGGGAGCCAGCGATCTTCTGCTGGCTGACTGCGACAGTTACCTTTCTGTCGTCGTCAGCTTTGCACCGGCAGCCATCCTGCAATGTCTGTTTCAGTCTTATTTTGTTACTGCAGGCCGGCCAAACCTTGGCCTTGTTCTGACGATGATCGCAGGTATCCTGAATGCCGTTTTGGACTATGTTTTTATCGTTGTTTGCCAGATGGGCATCAGCGGAGCTGCCCTTGCCACAGGTATCGGTCAATCTATTCCGGCTATCGCCGGCCTGCTGTTTTTTACATTTTCGAAAGGTTCTCTGCATTTCACCCATTTCAGACTCCATCTCAGGGAGCTTGGACAGGCCTGTTATAATGGTTCCTCTGAAATGATCTCACAGCTGTCCAATGCCATCGTTACATTTCTGTTCAATATTGTCATGATGCGTCTGGCCGGCGAACAGGGTGTCGCTGCCATCACGATTTTACTGTACGGACAGTTCCTGTTCAATGCCTTTTATCTTGGATTTTCCATCGGCATCGGACCAATCGTCGGTTTCCAGTACGGCGCAGGCAACAAAAAAGAACTGAAAAATATCCATCGTATTGCTTTCCTCTTTGTGGGTATTTCCTCAGTTCTTCTGACAATCGCTGCCGTTACATTATCCACACCAATTGTTTCCGTCTTTACACATGATGCGGATACTTTCCGGCTGGCTGCTCCGGGATTTAAGATTTTTGCCATTAACTTCCTGTTCAGCGGTTTAAACATTACTTCCTCCGGATTCTTCACCGCCTTATCCAACGGTCTGATTTCCGCAATGATTTCCTTCTGCCGAACGCTTGTATTTATTGTATTGAGCTTGTTGATTTTGCCGACTTTCCTTGACTTAACCGGTGCCTGGATTGCCATTCCGGTGGCAGAGTTTCTGACACTGCTCCTGTCGACGGTCATGCATGTACGGTATTTCTTCCGGCCGGGAAAACAGAATTACTTTATTTAACGCTGTGAAAACAATGCTGCGAAATCCCTAGTCTACCGACACTATTTTTCATCCGTAAGAAATATCTTATGATTTTATTTTTATCAACTATGTAGAATACAGATTTATACTGCTTTCCTGCATTCTCTGCTATTAACCAGTTGTATAAGGCCATTCATAGCCTTATCGAACAGTACCGTATAAACAGAACCAAAGACATTGGCGCCGATTCGGAGAGCGACCGCTCCTGCCGCACCAAAGAGGCCGGAAGCGATGGAGAGAGCGCCGAAGGTATTGAAGACTGTCTGCCATGCGTATCCTGCAGAGTAACCAACACCAATTCCGCCAATGATGCCGATATAAGGATACATGGATGGCGGAAGTATGTAATACAATACAAGGAAAATCAGACAGCCGACGATGTTATACGGACCTCGCTTTTTGGCACGTTCGACAATATCCGACGAAAACGGCAGACAGACGGACATGCATGCAATGCCGGCCCACATGGCTCTCGGCAGCCCCAGCAATGAGAAAATCAGCAACGCTGTTGAAACCACCAGTGTCAGTTTGATGTACCACCAGTTTCTGGCCGAACGAATATTGAATTCTCTGAAAATGTCCAGAAAATGTCTTCTGTAAGGACGCTTGCGCTGATTCTTATAAAAAACAGCCATACAGATCAGCATCCCCACCAACAGACTGATAACACGCAGATAATAGGATCTGCCGGTGACATCATATCCCTGAAGCAATAAATATCCCAGCACAAATGTGGAATGATTGTACATAATGACATTGTGGCAGCCAAGCAGCATTAATGTAAAAATGCAGCCAATATTAATAACAAAGGCCACCCATGGTGAGACCATATTGGAGACCCTCGGTCCGACGATCAAAATAGCAAAAATACCGACAATACACAGCAGACCATGATGCGTCCGAATACCAAAATCCGCCTGACGAAGTACCAGAAGTGCTAACAGAAAAACAACCCCGGCTACGCTATTGTCCGATCCGAAGATCATGCTGTATAAGGTTACCAGTGCAAAACAGAATGTCATGACCAGATAGACTTTAAAATTATAAATCAAAATATGTCTGCGTTTTTCCTTCTTATCTGTTGTGTTTTTAATTAATTGTTTGGAACCCGCGGAACTCAACTGCAATTCCTGATAAAATGTCATTAATCTTTCATCCTTTCATTAATCATATTCTTTTGCTTCATTTTTCTATTTCAGTCTGTGCGACTATTGACGCTTCTTATCTATTTGCTATTCGCGTTACTCAAAATCGTATTGGCCGCTTCAATGAGTCTGAATAATTTCTCAAAATCATCTGACGTCATCTGTTCCCTTAATGTGTACAATGGATCAAGGTAATAATAATACATCCGGTCTACTTCTTCTTTGCCATCATCTGTTACACGAATACCATAACTTCTCCGGTCGTTCAATGTTCTTTCTTTAATAATCAGTGCTTTCTTCTCAAGACTATCGATTAAACGACTGATAATCGTCTTACTGACTCCCATATCCGCTGCCAGCTGTCCCGGTGTCATCATACCGCCTGACAAAGCCACTCGAAACAGTAAATCCACCTCCTGTGCAGATGCCAGATCTCCTTTACTGCTCTTTCGAATAGCCATGCTGCCAAAATGCCGCAATTCTCCCTGTTTTCTAATCATCTCTCGCCAATATTTGTCCTTTTCTGTATTTCTCATTTCATATATCCTGTTCAATCTTTATTGATGCAGCATCTTTTTGATACACCAACTGATCCTTCATACCATTCATCAGAAGTTTTATATCTTCATATCTGAGTACTCATGCCATTCATTTAGTTCACAATGTAAACTATCTAGTCTGTAAAATATCATACTGCAAATTTGTTTCTTCGTCAAGCAGAAAATGGATGAAACCTGCATCATCATGCCACAGGTTTCATCCATTTTTAATCCGTGCTACATCTCTGTTTATTTTTACTCCTTTTAATGTTGTGCCAGATAACTCTTTCCGGCTTCATCTGTTTCCAGGATAGCGTTTTTAAATTTTTCCTCTGATGCACCGCCCGGTACGAACTGCCACTCGATCACGCTGGATGCTTTCTTCACAATCTTATCCACATCTTCCGTTGTCAAATCCATTTCTTTCAGTGTAACCGGCAATCTCATATCTGCGTTAAAGGCCATAATTTTATCACGTTCTCTAATCTGTCCATCATAAGTCAGCAGACACAGCACACCAAAGGAAACGATCTCCCCGTGCAGATGTTTCTCCGCTGCCGGTATCGTAGATACGCCATAATAAACACAATGAGCAAGTGTACTGTTGTAATAATAATCATCCTTCGGATCCGGCTGTGCTTCATGGGTTTCAAAATTTGACACAATACCTGTTGAAATGATAATATCCAATGCAACCTGTTCCAGTGCAAAAGATGGTTTTCTCTGTCGGCAATCTTCCAATGCCTGTTTGCCGTACGTCAGCAGAGGTTCTGTACAAATGGTTGAAATACAATGTCCCATCAATGGTGTATGATACATCGGCTTATCACGGGTTACAAAAAGAACTTCGTATTCTTTTGAAAGGGCATCACCAATTCCTGCCCAAAACAACTCTACAGGTGAATCTGAAATGACTTTTGTATTAATAAAAGTATGATAAGCCGGCGTCTTCATATTAACGCATCATACCCGCATTCCCTTGTCCGGATCTTCATGGCAGAACGAATTTCATAGCTGAAAATCTTGCCGTCACCGACTTCGCCTGTGAAAGCGGCTTTCTGAATCGCAGCAATAGTTTTCTGCTCCCATTCTTCTGAGGATACGACAATTTCAAACTTAATTTTCGGCAGCATCATCACATCTACTTCCGTACCACGCACGCGCTTTTTGTAACCACGCTGTGCCCCGCACCCCATGACCTGTGAAACGGTTACCGTCTTTACCAAATATTAACTTTGCTGGGCATTATCCGATGCAAATGACTTAAATACTTTACAAAAATCCTATTTCTCCGCTTTCTCTTTCTCATACTGTCCCAGTGCCTGAAATGCCTCCTTCGACAACGGATATAGGATTGAAATATTAAACAATGTCATCAGGCCGATGCCCACATCACCCAGATCCCATACAAATGTATAGGCGGCAATACCGCCGATGAACAGCATAACCAGCGCCAATACTTTATAGGCCATCTGCCAGCACCATTTATCACCAAAAAGGTACGCCACATTAGATCGGGCATAAAAAAGAATACCGAGAAATGTTGAAAAACTGAACATAGCTAATGTGACTGCAATAAAAATCACGCCAAATCGCCCCAGATGAAATTCCATGGCCGTCTGCAAAAGTGCCATACCTGACAGACCATCTGTCACTTCCTGCGGTACAAGCAGCATAATAAATGCGGTGCAGCTGCAAATCACAATGGTATCGATAAAGACGCCAAGAGACTGAACCAGTCCCATGGTCACCGGTGTCTTTCCCTCTGCAGCAGCTGCCGCACAAGGTGCAGAACCCGAACCGGCCTCATTGGAAAACAAACCGCGTTTTACACCATTCATCAAAATAGCGCCAAAACTGCCGCCGGCAAACTGCCGGATGCCAAAAGCTTCCTCAAAAATACGCTGAAAAACCCCCGGCAATGCCGTTATATTCATTCCGATGATAATCAATGTGATCACAAAATATAAAACGGCCATCACCGGTACCAATACATCCAGCACCTTGACCGTCGCATTTTTTCTGAGCACGATCACCGCCGCCAAAATTACCAGTGCAATCGTTGTATAAAGCGGCGGAATGTTAAAGGCATTGTTAAATGATTCCGAAACCGAATTACTGATAACCTGACTGATACCGCACCAGCAAATCAGACCCGAAATGGCAAATAATACCGCCGGCAGAACATACCTTTTCTTCCTGCCTTCTTTGCGCTCGAAAAAGCGGTGAATATAATAAGCCGGTCCACCGCGATAGCCGCCGTAGAGCGGGTCTTTTTCTTTATAAAGCTGTGCCAGTGTGGCCTCAATAAAAGCTGTGGCTGAACCCAAAACCGCCATGATCCACATCCAGAAAACGGCGCCCGCACCACCGGCAGAAATAGCCGCTACAACGCCCACAAGATTCCCCATACCGACACGGGTGGCCGTGGATACAATCAAAGTCTGAAAAGGTGACAGACCATTTTCCCCGCTCTTTTGTTCCGTCAGGGCACGCACCATATCCGGGAACAGGCGAACCTGCATAAAACGCGTACGAATCGTAAAATAAACCGCCGCCGGCACAAGAAATATAATCAGCAGTGAAATGCCGATAGAACCGCCGACCGGCAGCGGAATTTGAAATAAGTCGCCCCACAGAAAATTGTAGGTGGCTTCAATAAGCTGTACAATAAACATTCTAAATTTCCTTCCCTAAATAGCAAAACGCCATAGTTATTAAAAGTTGTGCTTTATCACTTTCACCTTTAACAGTATACAGTAAAAAAGTTAAAAGCTCAATATAAACTTCTCTTTTATGTTTTATCTGAATCTAATTCATGTTACAATAAAATTCATGTACCAGACACATGTGTCTGCTTCCGAAATACAGCATTTCTCACTTTGTGTCGTGTTTCCGGCAGATATTTTATTTTACCCTGTCATCAAGGAGGTTACAGTGTGAATCAACAAAAAATTGGAAGTTTCATCAGAGAACTTCGAAAGGAACAAGGTATCACTCAGGAACAGCTTGCCGAACAATTCAATGTCTCCGCCAGAACGATTTCCCGTTGGGAAACCGGGCATAACATGCCAGATATCAGTCTGCTTGTGGAAATTTCAGAATTTTTCGATGTAAGTATTCCTGAAATCATCAATGGTGAAAGGAAAAGTGAGAATATGAACGAAGAAGTCAAAGAAGTCGCTGAAAAATTATCAGATTATGCAGGTGAAGAAAAAATCAATATGATCAAGAATGTCAGGAATTTAAGTATTACAGGTGTCTGCGCGCTCATTCTCTGTTATATTCTTGAAGCTGCCGGCGTATCCGGACAAAATAGCTTCTTTGAAAAACTGTATTTGTATTGCGAAACTTTAGTGCCGGTAACGATTACTATGATTGTTTTTTATTCAACAGGTTTGATTAATAAACTCCATCGAAAAAACAGATCGTCTGTACTTGATAATTTTCCTAAAGCAATCCGAATTATCATTACTGCCGTCCTGGCATTTGCCGTGGCAGCGCTTCTTAAACTATTTCTGTCAAATGTTCTGGGATTATAGACTATCTCATAGGTACAAAACAAGCGGCCGTGAGTTTTCTGCTCACGGCCGCTTTATATAATCTCTCTCTTAAATTCTGTTTTAGTTCACTCTCTCATACAGCACCATCATCCGATGTATCTTCTGTGCCAGTTCTTCTGTGAACACTCCCGGCAATGCCCGCCACTGCCAGTTCCGCCCCACAGTGGACGGCTCGTTCATTCTGGCTTCGCTGCCAAGTCCCAGAAGATCCTGCGCCTGCACGATGGCTGTGTCTGCCACACTGCCCCACAAAGCCCGCATCATACCCCAGTGATAGCCTTCCTCTTTTGTCAATCGGAAGTATTCTCTGGCCCATTCTGTATCAACAGGATCCGCGGATGCAAACCAGCCTTGAATGGTATCATTGTCATGGGTTCCTGTATAAGCCACACAGTCCCTGATAAAGTTATGCGGCTGATAGCCGTTGCCATTGGTATCCCTGCTGTCAAAGCCCAATTCAAAAACTTTCATGCCAGGAAATCCACTGTCAGCCAAAAGTTTCTTGACAGAGTCTGTCAGAAAGCCTAAATCTTCGGCAATAATCGGTTGTTTACCAATCTTGGCTTCCACCGCATTGAAAAGTTTCATGCCCGGCCCCTGCTTCCAGTAACCGTCTTTGGCTGTCTCAGCGCCATACGGAATCGCAAAATAAGAATCAAAGCCTCGGAAATGGTCGATTCTCAGTACATCATAAATATGACAGAAATAATCGATTCTTCCAACCCACCATGCATAATCATCTTCTGCCATCTTGTCCCAGTCAAAGAGCGGATTGCCCCACAACTGTCCTGTGGCAGAAAAGCCATCCGGCGGACAACCGGAAACTTCCTTCGGCATCAGATTCTCATCCAGCTGGAAAAGTTCCGGATGGGCCCAGACATCCACGCTGTCCTGGGAAACATAAATCGGCAGATCACCGATAAAATCAATGCCTTTGTCATTGACATACTGCTTCAGACTCTTCCACTGACGGAAGAAGAAATACTGCAGCACTTTCCAGAAAGCAATCTGTTCAGCCATTGTTTCGCGTACTTTATCAATGGCCGAATGATCGCGTCTTTTCAGTTCATCCTCCCACTGCCACCATGAACAGCCGCCATGGGCATCCTTCAATGTCATAAACAGCGCATAATCTTCCAACCAGAAAGCCTGCAGCTCGCAAAATGTCTCAAAATCTTCCGGTTCATTTTCCAAAAAACGTTTTGCAGCCAATTTTAAAACCGGATAGCGTTGTTCATAAAGTCTTCCATAATCAATTCGTGATACATCATCACCCCAATTAACAGATACATATTCTTTTTTATCCAAAAGCCCTTCAGACGCCAGCAAATCCAAATCAATGAAATAAGGATTGCCTGCAAATGTAGAAAAGGACTGATACGGCGAATCACCGTAACTGGTCGGACAAATTGGCAGAAGCTGCCAATACTGCTGTCCTGCATCGCTGAGGAAATCAGCAAACTTTCTTGCCGCTGCCCCCATCGTTCCAACGCCGTATTCAGACGGCAGAGACGCCAGGTGCATCAAAATACCGCTTTTCCTCACTTTTTCTCATCTCCTTTATTCTGTACTGACAGAGCGCAGGTACTTTCACCCCTTATAAAAAGTGACGGAATTCTCTCATACGTCACCGGAAGCTCCTCCCGGATATTGCCAAGCAGTATCTCCAGACTACGTCTGGCAATAATCTCACTATCCTGCTTGATAGTCGTCAATCTCGGACACATATACTGACTGAGTACAATACCATCAAAGCCAATCACCGAAATATCTTCCGGTACCCGAAGGCCCCGGTCTTTGATGGCCCGAATGGCCCCAATCGCCATCACATCTGACATAGCAAAAACGGCTGTCACCTCAGGCATCTTGTTCAGAATTCTCAGCATGCCATGATAACCATCTTCCATAGAGAATCTGGCACCTTCATACTGTCGGCTCCTGTCAAAATTCCGTCCACGGAGTTCAAATGCTTTCCGACAGCCCATATATCTGGACCTTGCTGCGTAAGAATTCTCCAATTTGCCGCCTAATACCCCGATTTCTCTGTGTCCCAGCGTGAACAGATACTCTATCGCCGTCTGTGCCGCGCCTTCATCATCCGTACTGACGCTTGAAAGATTCTCAAGTTCCATCCCCTCTGCCGAGTTCGTAACCAGCAGCCCCGGAATGCCGGCATCCCCAAAACGATCGCGATAATACTCTAAATCGCTGCCTAGAAAAAGAATGCCCATGGGCTGCCGTTCACGACAAATCTGCAGTGCCTGTTCAACTTCATTCTCATCCTCATCAATATAGTAGATCAGACAGACATAGCCACGCTCTTTGATCAATCCCTGAAGCTTTTCAACAATCGTTGCAAAAAGCATGTTATTATTACCTTTGACAATCACTGCAATACCACTGTTAGACTGCTGTTTCAGATGCTTCGCATTATTGTTCAGTTTAAAATGATTTTTTTTGACAACGGCCATGACCTTTTTCCTGGCCTTGTCAGAAACATCCGGATGATTATTCAGTACCCTTGAGACTGTACCTACGGAATATCCGGCTTCCTTTGCAATGTCTTTTATTGTCACAGTTTTTACCTCTCTCTTCAGGTGTCAGATTCAATATCTGTCTGCGAATCCTGATACAGAATGTCAGTCTGCTTCGCAGACACATTTCTCAGCAGGATTTCCGCATATAATTCTAACCCTTAACAGCACCGGCTGCAACACCCTCGATAATATATTTCTGGCAGGCAAGATAAAAGATAATAACAGGAATAACCGCCATAATCAGCGCCGCCATGATCGCGCCCATATCTACTCGTCCATAACTGCCCTTCATATACTGGATTGCGATGGAAATCGTCTTATATTTATTAATATCCAAAACAAGATATGGCAGCAGGAAGTCATTCCAGATCCACATTGTCTCAAGAATACCAACTGAAATATAAGTTGGCTGCATGATCGGCAATACAACTGAGAAGAATGTACGCACCGGATTGCATCCGTCAATCATAGCCGCTTCTTCTATTTCAATAGGAATGGATTTAACAAAACCGCAGAACATAAAGACGGCCAACCCGGCACCAAATCCCAGATAAATAATAATGATGCCCCAAGGTGTATTTAATTTGAGACGGTCTGCGATCAATGACAATGTAAACATAACCATCTGAAATGGTACAACCATTGAGAAAACACATAATAAATAAAATGCATTGGTAAACTTATTCTTCACTCGGGTAATTGCCCATGCGCACATAGAAGTACAGATCAGAATAACGATAACAGAACCCACAGTAATAAATACTGTCCATCCTACAGCCTTCAGCAGGCCATACTGATCCAACGCAGTTGTATAGTTGTCCAGACCAATGAAATTCTTCGCTGACGGAAGCTTGAACGGTTCCAGATTGATAAATGATTTCTTCTTAAATGAGTTAAGTAATACAATAATAATCGGTGCAATATAAATGAGACCCAATATGGTAAAAAAGATTGTACCGATCCAGCTCAATGTCTTTTTGTTCTTCATTTACTGCTGCACCTCCTTCGAACGTGTTGCTCTCAGCTGAATAAGACCAATAGCCACAACGATGACAAAGAAAATAACCGCTTTGGCCTGCCCAACACCTTCCCATCCTGAACGGCCATAGAATGTGTTGTAAATATTCAGCGCCATCATTTCAGATAATTTGGACGGCTCACCAGCTGTCAATGACAGGTTCTGGTCGAAAAGCTTAAATCCGTTGGTAATGGATAAGAATGTACAAATCGTAATAGACGGCATCATCATCGGAATGGTAACTTTCCATAAGCACTGCCAGCTGTTGGCACCGTCAATCTGTGCTGCTTCCATAACTTCTCCAGGAATAGACTGAAGTCCGGCAATATAGATGATCATCATATAACCAATCTGCTGCCATGATACCAGAATGATCAGTCCCCAGAAGCCCAGCCACTGGTTCAATGCCAGCGCTGTGGAATATTTTGCAAGAATACCGTTAAAAATCAGCTGCCATATATATCCAAGAACAATACCACCGATCAGGTTCGGCATAAAGAAAATCGTCCTGAAGATGTTTGTTCCTCTCATTTTCCTCGTCAGAGCCAGCGCCAATGCAAAGGCGCAGACATTAATCACTATCAGTGATACAATCGCAAAAAGTGCCGTATACCAAAACGAATGTCTGAAAATTGTATCCTGAAATGCTTTTACATAATTGCTGATACCTACAAATTTCGCATCTTTGACTGTCGTGAATTCACAAAAGGACAGTCCAACACCCATAATAAACGGTGCGATAAAACCTATGATAAATGCAGCCAGAGTCGGTAAAACGAATATCGGAAGATAACGTTTAATGGCCTTTTCCACAAAATCAACCTCCCTCTTAAGTTGATAAAAGTGCGAGTCCAAATATGCCTGGCAGATTCTACCCGCATAAAAAACCAGTGGGCGGGCAAGGGATGCCCGCCCACTGTCTTTTAATCTACAGTTACGATATAAAACCGTTTGCGTTCCTGATTATTTGGAAGCTGCTGCTTCTTTAGCCCATCCGTCTACGAATGCACTTACAACTGCTGCCCAGTTATCATCTGTCTGATCTGCTGCGTATGTTGTCAGAGCAGAACCAACACCGTTCTTCCATTCTTCTGAAGGCATTGTGGAGAATGTCCATGCAACTGGTGTATAGCCATCAGCTACATACTGGTTAGCGATGTTAACCAGAGGATTGGATGATTCAAGGTTGCCTTTGAAAGGAATAACAAAGCCCATGCCTGCGTCACCGGATGGCATTGCACCTTCGCCGCCGCACATAGCTTTTGTACCAACTTCAGATGTTACACACCAGTACATGAAATCAAGTGTAGCCTGGATATCTGCTTCGCTTGCTTTGCTGTTAACACACCAGTAGTTCTCTGTACCTGTACAAAGACCCTGTTTGTCTTCACCTTCAGCACCGATGTAGATTGGCAGCATGCCAAGGTTGTCATCACCGAGTTCTGCAACATCGTTGTATGCCCATGTACCATTCTGATAGAATACAGCCTGTTCTGTTACGAATTCAGCAACTGCATCATCACCTGTCTTTGTGGAAAGAAGGGACGGATCACATGTTGCGTTGTTGATGTAAAGATCCCAGATATTTCTATAGTTGTCAAGGTATGTACCTTTGATGGCATCTGTTGTATTGATGTCGTCTGCTTTGTATTCATAGTAGATTGGAAGATTTGCAAGATGTGTCTTGAATCTCCAGTCAGAAGAGCCATCCATACCTGCGGATGTAAAGGCTGAGAAGCCAAGCTCATCCTTACGTGCTGTGATGTCTTCAGCAACTTTCTTCAGATCATCAAAGCTCTTGATATCATCCTGTGTATAACCTGCTTTTTCAAGAAGGGCTTTGTTGTAAATGATGCCGTATGTCTCGATAACATAGCCGATACCTGCCATAGAATCGCCATCCATCAGAGCAAATTCATCATTTGTCAGTTCACCTGCGATCTTAGAATCCTTCAGATCGTAGCAGTAATCTTTCCAAGAAGCCAGACCAACAGGACCATTTACCTGGAATAATGTTGGTGCATCTGTCTTAGCCATCTCTGACTTCAGTGTTGTCTCATAATTACCTGATGCAGCTGTTAAAACTGTTACAGGAACACCAGTCTCTTCTGTGTACAGCTTAGCCAGTTCCTGCCACTGTGCATCCTGTTCAGGCTTAAAGTTCAGATAATAAACCTTGCCGTCGCCTGCTGCTGTGCTTTCTTTCGCTGCCTCTGTTGCTGCCTCAGAACCTGCAGGAGCCTGTGTCTCTTTTGTTGAAGAGCTGCCACAGCCTGCAAGCATGGAAACACTGAGTGCGCCAACCATGGCCAGAGCTAATAAACTTCTTTTTTTCATTATGATTCCTCCTCGTTTTAAAGATAAAACCTTCCCGGAAACGTTTCTGGAAACGTTTCCAACTCTGTAATTACATCATATACCACTTCAACAAAAAAAGCAAGAGAATTCTCTTGCTTTTTTGTCAAATTGTTAGTTATTCATATTTTAAGTCTCTGTTTTTGTGCAGTTTGACATGAGTTTCCCCTGTATTTTCCAATTGAATCATATACTTCGTCCTGTTTACGACTATATAAGACACCACCTGAACTACTCTTGTGATTGACCCCCAACATCTTATGATTGCATTCCGAGACACCGTGCCATATCTGCTTCCGGTGTTGTCACCGCACCGATATTGTAGGTATCCACCAGAATCTTCAGTACATTTGGTGAGATAAATGCCGGCAGTGTCGGTCCGAGAAGAATATTCTTGATGCCGAGATGCAGCAGCGTCAGCAGGATGCAGACCGCTTTCTGCTCATACCAGGACAGTACCATGGACAACGGCAGATCATTGACACCACAGCCAAAGGCATTGGCCAGCGCCACTGCCACCTGGATTGCGCCATAAGCATCATTACATTGTCCCATATCCATAAGGCGAGGCAGACCGCCAATGATTCCCAGATCCAAATCGTTAAAACGGTACTTACCACAGGCTAATGTCAGTACAATGCTATCCTTTGGTGTCTGCTTCACAAAATCCGTGAAATAATTTCTGCCCGGTCTTGCACCGTCACAGCCGCCCACCAGGAAGAAATGACGGATATCTCCGGCTTTAACCGCTTCAACCACTTTATCAGCCACTGACAGAATTGTGCCGTGACCAAAACCGGTTGTCACTTCATGCCCGCCGTTGATGCCGGTAAAATGCTGATCTTCCTTATAACCACCAAGTTCCAACGCTTTCTCGATCACCGGTGAGAAATCTTTTTCATCGCCGATATGCACGATTTCCGGATAAGACACCATCTCTGTAGTAAATACTCTGTCTGCGTAACTTGCTTTTGGCGGCATCAGACAGTTGGTTGTAAACAGAACCGGCGCTGGCATATTGGCAAATTCTTTCTGCTGGTTCTGCCATGCGGTACCGAAATTGCCTTTAAGATGCGGATATTTTTTCAACTCAGGATAAGCATGAGCCGGAAGCATCTCGCCATGGGTGTAAATATTGATACCTTTATCCTTTGTCTGCTCCAAAAGCTGTTTAAGATCATACAGATCATGACCTGTCACAACAATAAACGGGCCTTTTTCCACAGTTAAAGGAACAGTTGTCGGCTCCGGCGTCCCGTAAGTCTCTGTATTGGCCTTATCCAAGAGTGCCATACACTTCAGATTCACTTCTCCCACTTCCATAACTACCGGCAAAAGTTCATCCACTTTCCAGTTTTCACCGATGACAAAAAGAGCCTTATAGAAAAATTGATTAACATCTTTGTCAGTGTATCCAAGCACAGCAGCATGATAAGCATAGGCTGCCATACCTCGGATACCAAAAAGAATCAGTGATTTTAATGAACGAATATCCTCATCTGCTTCCCAGATGCCTTTCATATCATAATCTTCTGTTCTGCCGCATGGAGAACCGCATGATTCACAGTCCGGCACCAGTTTGTGCTTCTCCTCATGCACACGATCAATCAGAGTATTAATGGTTTCATTATTAAAATTCACATTTGTGACTGTAGTAAATAATCCCTCGATAATGACTTTATCAGTGGAAGGTCCCGGTACATTTCCCTCTGCTGCACGGGCAAGACCGATGAGTGCCCCTGTCAGTTGATCCTGAAGCTGTGCCGTATCCGCCTGCTTGCCACAGACACCTGCTCTGCCTGTACATCCGCCGCATCCGGCTGTCTGCTCACACTGAAAACAAAACATATTATTTTCCATTGGAATACCTCCTTGACTTTATGCACCTATCATAGTATACTTTGCCCAAAAGTTACGTTGTAATTCCAACAAAAGGAGCTCTTTTATGAGAGAATATTTTCCAGTGATAAAAAAATCAGCACTTTTTCAAGGTATCTCTGAGGATGATTTAGATGGCATGCTGACCTGCCTCGGAGCACGGACTGCTTCCTATTCAAAGAACCAGCCGATTTTCTGGGAAGGGGAACCGGCAAGTCTTATTGGTGTTGTATTAACCGGCAAAGTCCAGATTGCCAAAGATGATTTTTTCGGCAACCGCAATATCATTTCCATGATGGAGCCGTCACAGCTCTTTGGCGAAGCTTTTGCCTGCGCCGGCATAGAAAAACTGCCGGTCACTGCAACCGCAGTTACCGACAGTGAGATTCTTCTGCTGGACTGCCGCCGCGTCATCACCACCTGCGGCAATTCCTGTGAATTTCATAATCGGATTATCGCCAACCTTCTGCGTATTGTTGCCGCCAAAAACATTATGCTGAATCAGAAGATTGAGCTGACTTCCAAACGGACCACCAAGGAAAAGCTGATGGCTTATCTGCTGATGCAGGCTAAACAAAATAAAAGCCGAATTTTTGCGATTCCTTATGACCGCCAGGAGTTGGCGGATTATCTCGGTGTCGAGCGCAGTGCTATGTCCGCAGAACTCAGCAAATTGCGCCGGGAAGGCCGGATAGATTATCATAAGAACCAATTTAAGATATTCGAATAATTTTACAGCAACACTTTCGTCAGAATGCTGGCCACAATGAGAATCAACGCACCACAGATACGTGTCGCAATCTGTGCGAAAGGCAGAAGTTCCATTCTCTTTGCCGCAGAAAGTACCGCAATATCACCGGTTCCACCCATATTGGTCGTGCAGAGACCTGCTGTGATGGCAGATTCCACTGGATAAAAACCGACAAAGTAACCACCGATGCCGGCACCAATGGCCACACATGTGACAACAACAAGCACAAGTAACATATAGAGCGGTGAAAAAGCACTGATGACTGCTCCAAGATCGATCATAGAGATACCAATACCTACCAGCAGGGCACTTGTCCAGTTTTTCATCACAAACTGGCTCCACTGCTGTGCAGATTTTTCAAATTTCTCAGGAATTAACCCAAAAGCCTTTGAAAATGCCACCAAAATGATCATCCAGGCATAAGCATGTACAGACGGAACAAGTTTGTTCACAACCACTCCCAGTGTATAGAATGTCATAGCGAGGATTAAACCAATGCCAAGCATTTGAAAATCCGGTTTGTTGTCTGTTGTTTCTTTCATGGAATCGTCATTTTTGCGCATCAACTGGCCATTGCCTGTGAGTGACGGTTTGACTGTACCAAGTTTTGCCAGGAGACCGGCACCTACAATGGCGCTGACATTACCAAGCGTTGATGCCGGAATCATTCTGGAAATTAATGCCGCTGAATCCTGGCCCAGTGCTTCCGCATACATACCGGAAAGAGGTACAACGCCGGCACCCATGCCACCGCCCATCATCGGAATGGCAACATACATGATGGCATCCACAAAACCGTAACCTGTGACGGCACCCACCACACCAACAGCCAGAATAGCTGTCGTCATAGCACAAATGGCAACCGGCAGGAAACGAACAGCCGCTTTTAATAACAATGTACGGTTCATACCAAGGATACTGCCTGTAATCAGCGCAGCAATATAGAAATTCAGAAATCCAACGGAATTCATAAATACATCGACGTTATCCACAACACTCTGCGGAATAATCCCAAAATACACCAAAAATGCGGATGCAAAGATACAGACGATGGCGCCACCGCCTAGATATGTTCTGACAATCGGAAGATTATTGCCAACGACATTGAATAATCCTCCAAAGACCATCATGACTGCAAAGGCGCCGATCATGCCCCCGGGAAGGATTTCCAGATACATAGTGATAAACACAAGGGCTGCAATGCCGATATACACTGGCAGTTTGATACCTGATATCTCAATTCCGCCAAAATTAAATGCACTTGTTTTGCTTTGAACACTTGCTGATGCTGCTGATCTGCTCATGTTGTCACACCCCTTTCACTTATTTTACGATTCCCTGAGCCTTTGCTGTGTCAGCAACTGCTTTTGCTACTGCTTTTGCTACGCGCTCATCGAAAGCACCCGGGATAATATACTCTTCATTCAATTCATCCTCTGTAACAATAGCTGCAATGGCTTTTGCTGCTGCAATCTTCATTTCTTCTGTGATATCTGTTGCTTTTGCGTCCAATGCACCGCGGAAGATACCAGGGAATACAAGGACATTGTTAATCTGGGTCGGATAATCGGAACGGCCTGTTGCCATGACACGAACACCGCCTTTGACTGCTTCTTCCGGCATGATTTCAGGTACAGGATTGGCCATTGCAAATACAATAGGGTCTTTGGCCATGCCGGCTACCATTTCAGCGGTGACAACACCCGGTGCAGAAACACCGATAAATGCATCTTTGCCTTTCATGATTTCTGCCAGAGAGCCATGCTGCTGATCTTTATTCGTAATTTCAGCCATCGCTGCCTGTGCCGGATTCATCCATTCTTCACCCTTCGCCAAAGCACCGTTTTTATCAACAAGGACAATATTGCCGATACCAATCTGAAGCAACAGTTTGCAGATAGAAATGCCGGCTGAACCTGCACCATTGATAACGATATTGACGTCTTCCGGTTTCTTGCCCACCAGTTTCAGTGCATTCAGTATACCTGCCGATACAACAATAGCAGTTCCGTGCTGATCATCGTGAAAAACAGGAATATCCAGTTCTTCTTTTAATCTTCTCTCGATTTCGAAACATCTCGGTGCAGAAATATCTTCAAGATTAATGCCGCCGAATGTCGGTGCGATTCTCTTAATCGTTTCAATAATCTCATCGACATCCTTTGTATCCAGACAAATTGGAAAAGCATCAATATTGGCAAACTCCTTGAAAAGGATGGATTTACCCTCCATAACCGGCATCGCCGCATATGGTCCGATATCGCCAAGACCAAGAACTGCCGTTCCGTCAGAAACAACAGCTACCAGGTTGCCCTTTGCGGTATAGCGATACACATCTTCTTTGTTATCGCGAATCTTACGGCAAGGTTCTGCAACACCCGGTGTATAAGCAGTACTCAGATCATCTCTTGTCTTCACCTGAACCTTTGAAACGACTTCAATTTTACCTTTGTGTGATTCGTGCATTTCTAATGCTGCCTTGTTGTAATCCATGATTTTTTCCCCTTTCAAATTAGCCCTTTTTATTAACAAAATATTTTGTTCTTTTTGACAAACATAGTGTACCATGGCGAAAAAAAAGAATAAATCATTAGAAATTTTAAAAAACCTTTAGAAAGTAAAAAAAATATTTTCGATGTTGTTTATCTGATATAATGATGTTAAACGAACAACCGTAATATCAAAGGAGGCATTTACATTTTATGTCAAATTCCGATAAAAAAACACCGTTTTTCCAACGGCTCCCTTTAGTCTGGCGTATGATTTTTTCGTACTCCCTACTTGTCTGTCTTCTTCTTCTTCTCGTTCTCGGTTACCTGCTGTTTTATCAGCTAAAGGACAAAAATAAACAACTTGAAGCTCAGATCTGTCAACTTTCTTCGGCATTGGCTGAAAATGAGGCGATTATGAAGGGGCTTGAATCAAACGAACTGGATGAGACGACCGTCAGTATGCTGGATGCGCTTCACCGCAATCTGACCAATGTGGACTATATTGTTATTGTCAACAACGATGACATTCGTATTTATCATCCTGAAAAGGACCTGATTGGGCATTTATTTGAAGGTGGCGATGAGGGTCCGGCACTTTCCGGCCGTTCGCCTTCTTACATTACCCATGGCAAAGGCTCCCGTCTATATCAGCTGCGTGCTTTTACGACCGTTTATAACACAGATGGAGGTCCTGTGGGTTTTATTATGGTCAGCACGTACATGAGCCGTATCCATAATCTCAATTCAGCCATGACCCGTCAGTTCGGATTGCTTTTTACAGCGGCATTGATCCTTGGCATCTTGTTTGCCATCCTTATTGCCCGCAGTATCCGGCGTTCCCTGCTTGGTTTTGAGCCTAAACAGTTAAGAGAACTGTATATTCAAAAATCTGATCTTTTGAATGCCCTGGACGAAGGCATCATTGCTATTGATTCTGCCGGTCAATGCATTGACTATAATCAGGCAGCACTGACACTTTTCCATTCACCGGAAACGATTTCTGATTTTTCCCGGCGGGAATTGCAGGGCACGTACGGTTTCAATAACCGGCGTATCCGCTTCGGTTCGACTGACCTTCTGGTCAGCCTGTTGAAAATCCAGGACAAAAATCAGCCCCTTGGGGCGATGGCTATTTTACGTGATCGTACGGAGGTTAATGAACTGGCCGAAGAACTGACCGGTGTTCAGCACATTATTGCAGCCTTGCGCGCTACGACCCATGAACACAAAAATAAGCTCCACGTGATTATGGGGCTTCTTCAGATTGGTGATACTCAGGCAGCGATGAATTATATTTCTACAACTAATAACTACAATGATCAATCCATTACCCGGATTTATGACCGTATTGAGAACAGGACCATTGCAGCTCTTCTCTGTGGCAAACAGAACCGCGCCCGGGAACTAGATATTGCCTTTACCCTGCAAAACGACAGTCACCTGGACAGCCACAATGATTTTCTTTCCGTGGGAGATATGGTCACCATTATCGGCAACCTGATTGAAAATGCTTTTGATGCGCTGAAAGATTACGATGGAATCCGCGAGGTCAGTGTGTTCATTCAGAATACTTCTGAAGGCATTACCATTATCGTTGATGATACCGGTCCGGGCATGCCTGAAGAATATATTGATAAGATTTTCAACAGTTCATTTACAACCAAAGGCGAAGGACATGGCATCGGCCTTTCACTGATTAAAAATATACTAAATCAAAATAACGGCCTGTTGGATATCGCATCGGCTCCCGGTGAAGGCTCCTCCTTCACCATATCCATCAACCAAAAACGTCTTAGAAAAGAGGAACGGGAATGATTCGAACAATTATCGTCGAAGATGATCTTATGGTTGCTGCCATCGACAAAAAATACGCTGAACGCACAAAAAATATCCGCGTTGCCGCGACTTTTCATAATGGAAATGATGCCTGGGAATTTATCCAGGAAAATGACATTGATTTGATTATACTGGATTTGTACATGCCGGGATTGTCCGGACTAGAACTGCTTCAGCAAATCAGACAGAACGGTATTCATACCGATGTTATCATGATTACCGCAGCCAATGACTCTGCCTCCATCACCACGGCCCTGGAACTGGGTATTCTTGATTATCTGGTCAAACCTTTTGAATACGAACGTTTCGCTGCTGCCATCGAAAAGTATATTCTCAAGCATCGGATGATGCAAAACAATCTGTCTTTCAGCCAGAAAGATATTGATGAATTATTCGAAATGCACCGCCAGCACCATCAGTCCAAAAACGATGACATTGGCATTGCCAAAGGACTTCAGAAAAAGACACTGACCCTGATTATGGATACCCTGAAAAAACATGCCGGGGAATATATCAGCAGCGAAGCACTTGCCGAAGAAACCTCTCTTTCCAAAGTGACTATTCGCCGCTATATGAATTATCTCATCAGTGAAGAAACGGCCGAAAGTACCATTGATTATGGTACCGGCGGCCGTCCAAGCATTCTTTATAGAATTTTGTAATTTTTCAATATTCTGTATTCGCTGCAATAACAACTATTTACTTCTTTATTTCATCTGTTTCTACGATAAAACGTACACTTCCGGTTTTTCCTTTTTCAAGACCGGAGAAGTTGTTGTACTGCTCATCTGCTTTTTTCAGAG
>JABLTS010084404.1_pt1 | contig 25230 bp, 8 predicted proteins | sample 7160081 | NCBI WGS metagenome assembly JABLTS01 (sample SAMN14651231, study PRJNA627086) | human gut metagenome | isolation source: feces | host: Homo sapiens | reverse complement strand
CCCATCAGCCTTCATATTCTTGAGATTCAGCTGGAGCGTGGTTGCCGCCTGATTAGGATTTACCACCTTCAGATAGAGGATACCATTCTCCTCATCCAACTGTGCAGACTGATAAATCTGCTGTTCAGCAGGTATAGTAAACTGATGGACTACCGTACCATCCAACTTGCAGGTAACAGCATTTCCATCCACCTCTATTTCGATATCATACCAGCGGTCGTTCTTGATAGAACCGGAAGCAGTAGCAAGTGTCGATTTCGAACCATTCACACACATTTCTACTCCATGAGCCGTATTATTCCAGCCCCCGAGATTCCACCAGCAGTAATTATTGGCATCCTGATAATTGAAAATAACAAGGAAGCCTTCTCCACCCCCGTTTTTCTTTGCACGAAGCTTGTAGGTATATTTCTTAGAAGAAAGCTTTTGCGTATTAATATAAGTACAGTTGGTAGAAGAAGCGGTCTGCTTCAATTCTCCATCACGGATACTCCATGAACCGGTTCCTGCATTCCAGGTATTCTGTGAAGAAGAGAAATCATCCTTCCATATTGTACTGCCGTCATTTCCCTTGACCTCCACATCATCATAAGAGACCTGAGTATTCCAGGAGCCTACTCCCACCTGACAGTTTGGAACTGAAGAAGAAGAATTACCCGTTTCAGTCCATAGCAGATTCTGCTTGCCCAAGTTGTTGCCCAGAAGTTTCTGCACATAATAAGAAGGTGTACAGAAATTCTTTGCAGCATTGAAGTGGATCATATCGTATGCCCACAGCGGATCTTCCTCGTGGGTAAAGATCGGTGCAAAGCTTGCCAACTTGCAGACATCGGAGTTTTTCTCCATACCCAACATGTAGATAGCCTCTCCCAAGGCGCTGTTCAAGTTGCCATACTTGCCATAAGAACCGGAATTGGCAGCATATTCACCATTATACACACCAATGCTACGGTTGTAACGGTCGTACTTATGATAGTTGTCCCTCATCCACTGGTAGGAGCGATAGTAATGCTCATCCACGAGATCAACCGGAGAATCCAAGACCCATGCAGGATTGTCAGTACCCCATGCCTCCACATTTCCGATGATAACTATCTCCGGATATTTGGCATGGATGGCTTCATAGAATTTAGCATAGCGGCGACTGTATTCCTCACGAGCCTCAGGCTGGCCATTCTCATTGCCCACCTCAATAAACTTAAGTCCGTAAGGTTTCTCATGACCATTGGCGATGCGACGGCGTCCCCATTCGGTAGTCTCATCCCCATTGGCATATTCGATGGCATCCAAGGTGTTCTGCACCAAGGTATCTACCTGTGCAAAAGGAACGGTAAAGCCATGTCCCAAACCTACATTGACGACAAACATTGGAGCAGCATTCAAATCTTCACACATCTGCAGGTATTCATCATAACCCAAGCCATCAGAAGAGCGGTAATGCCAGTTATGGTTCCAATGTCCCGGACGTTCCTCTATCGGACCGAGCGTATTCTTCCACTGGAAGGAATTTTCCAGTGCACCCTGTCCTTCCACGTAACAACCGCCAGGGAAACGGAGGAAGGTAGGTTTGGTATCATCAAGAAGTTGGGCAAGGTCAGGGCGCAAACCATTCTTGCGACCTTTCCAGGTATAAGGCATGAGTGAGACTACATCGATCAGCATGCTGCCGTTATCAGAGGTAAGCAATGCAAAACGACCTTTCTCACAAGAAGCATTTGCCTTAATTCGGGCAGTCAACAGAGTCCAGGAGTTAGACTTCAAAGAGCCTTCCAACTGCACTTCCTCAGAAGCAGCAGTTCCATCATTCTGCTGGAGTTGTCCGTATATTTTTCCATTAAATTTAGCTGAAGCTTTTACCCACACACGGAGCGTATAGGTAGAATTTGACTCAAAGTGCATTCCCCAGAAGCCCGTATTACAGACTCCTGCTTTTTGAGTTGCGCTTGCGCCGGAAACCGAAAGTTGCAGACAGGTTTGCTGTGCCTTGTTCATCACCTGCGATGTATTCAGGGAGAGTATCACGTTCTGTCCGTTTTGCTGGATAGCAGACCAGCATTCAGGGGTTGTATTATTATCCTCGAAAGATCGGTTTCTGATAAGTTCCGCATATAAGCCACCATCTCCCGCATGATTGATTTCCTCGAAGAACAGTCCGTATTGATGTTCGCTGATAGCAGCCGCACGTTTTTGGGCATCGATGGTCATCGTTACCTGCGCTGTAGCTGCCAAAGACATACAGAGAGAAGTACAAAAGAGTATAGGTTTACTTAAGTTCATGAATAATTCAGAGATAGAGTTGATGTAAAAAAAATAAGTTGAATAGAGAAAAAGAAAAAGGCAGACAGAAAACAGAAGGTTTTCACTCTCTGCGTTCCGTCTGCCTTTCAAGTTATGTTAGTTCAAAAACCAGCCGCAATTACTTAACGACTACCTTCTTCACCTTCTTAGAACCATCCTTCATCACGGTCTCAATGATATTGATACCCTTCTGAAGCTTGCCAATCTGCATACCGCTTGCATTGTAGATCTTAGTTGCTACTGCATTTGCATCTGTAACGATCTCGCTGATACCAGTAGGATCAACGCCGAGATAATATAACTTGAAGTTCTTAACGATTGTCCAGTCATTGGTTACCGTTACATTCTTGATCAAACCGATACGGAAATCGCTATTGCCATCATAGTTGAAATTCAATGGCTCAGAATCGTATGCGCTGCCAGCTTCAGATCTGAAGAATGCCTGAGCAGTAATCATGTTGTCAGGAATGTACATTCCATCCTTCATTTTATACAGACCTCCATTATCACTCAAGCCTACGTCATTCCATTTGTCTTCAGCAATCTTATGTGCAGTAATGGTCTTGATAGCCTGCTTGCTCTCAGGGAGTTCAGTAGCTACCTTCTTCCCTTCTTCTGTTGGGATTTCCTTATCAGAGAAGTAGATAAATGCATTCTCGTTTACATCATACTTCAACTCATCGCTACCGTCTTTAGCAGCCTTACCATTACGATAGAAAGCCTGAGTTGTCAAACGATACATACCAGCAGGAAGACCTACCAATGTCTGCTGCAAGTTGAATGTACAGTTGAAGAACTCACCAGCCTCAACACTATTATTAGACTGGAATGCCATTGTTCCATCTTTCACATCCCAACCTGTACTACTCATGGTTGCGAAATCACTGTTGGCGATAACCTTGGTGATATCTGCAGGTTTTGCTTCTGAAGCATCAGCAATGATATCATTGATGACGTACTTAGTTACACCTTCATTCAAAGCCTTGATAGCAGCAGGTATCTCAGCATCAGCAGCTGTACCATTATTATAAATATTCTCAGCAGTAGTCTTAGCTGCATTATACAAGCCTTTAGCTACGTCAGAGGTAGTAGAAGAAGCTTCATTTTCATCATAACGGGTCTGAGCATTCTCAATAGCAGTCTGAAGTGGCTTATAAGCCTCAATAGAGGTATTAGCAGCCTCAATGGCAGCACTCAATGTATGAATACCAGGAACTGTTGCTTCTGTTTCAAGAGCAGTCTTAGCAGCCTCCAACTGAGCGCGTACTTCTGCATTCATCTTAGAATCAAGCAAGCCTGCAGCCTTAGCAATCAATGGTGTTGTTACCGCATTCAGAGCCTCACCCTTGCTACCAATATACTTCAATCTGAAGTTATCCCAGATAGCCCAGTCACCCCAAGAATTATTAATATTAGAAGGACGTCTCTTCTCACGTACACCGATACGAAGCGTACCACCCTCTACTAACATTGGAACGGTTACGGTATAAGCATTCGGATTCTCCGTAGTGGCAGCAGCCATACCCTGCATAGTGTTAGGGATATAAACTGTTTCTCCATTCAGGATATATTCATAGTCAGCAGGCTCACCACCAGAAGGTTCCTTCATACCGTATGTATAAGGAGAGGTAAATGGAGTTTCCAAATCATTTGCATAGATAAATGCAGTGATATCCTCTGTACCAGCGTCATGAGCTTTAGAAGCTACACCATTTTCAGCTACACGCTGGAATGCAAGTACTGAGAGTTCATAAACACCATCAGGAATATTTGTAATATCCTGATAGATATCAAATGTACCTTGATATACCTCGCAGTTTTTGTAAGTTTCATCAAATTTAGGGTTTCCTTCCTTGACAGTCCAGCCTTCCTTACCATTATCGAATGATGGGTTCACAATCTTTCTTGTGATATCATCACCTGGCTTGATACTTGCATTCTGAGCATTCTCCAACTTGACCTTCAAGTCAGCCATATACTGTGTCAACTGATCATTATCGAGCGACCAGGTACTCATCAAGGCTTCTGCACCATCGCCATTTCCGCAATCTTCATATAATTCCATGAATGCATCAAATTCATCTCCTGCAGGATCTTCTGCCAAGAATTCTCCTATCGTTGCATTCAGTGTTTCCAATTCAGCATACAACGCAGAACTCTTTTCAATCTTTGCTGCGATATCTGAAAGTTCTTTCTTCATGGTATTGATTTCCTCATCAGTAGTACCATCTTCAGTCATCGCTCTTGCAATTTCGATGAGTTCAGCAGCCTTATCGGTATAAGTAGGGCATGCATTAACACCAGCCAACTTAGCATCGAGGTCTGCTGCAGCTGTCTGCACATCATTCAAGTTCATAGCCTTGAAGCTTGGTCCACAATACTCAATCTGGAAATTATCTACGAATACCCAGTTAGCAGTACAATGATCGAGCTTGACGCCAATAGTCAAGTCCTCACCTTCCTTGATATCCAGGAGGAATTCATACTTCTGAGGTACACCTGCCTTGGTAGCTACAACCTGAGAGTTAGGAGTACTCTTAGTATCTGCGAATACAGAAACACCCTCTACCTTAAAGTCATCACCCTTAGTCTGCTGGGTTGCCATCGCATAGCATGTCACCTTGTAACCACCCGCAGGCAGTTTGTGCAAAGTCTGAGAGAGAACACCATCACTGAGGCGACCAGCACCAGCTACTTCTTCGGTACCTGTTACAGGGTCAGAATTTCCATGCACCCAGCGCTCAATAAATTTCTCTGTCTGATAGCCATCAGGTGCAGTATATGCATGAGAATTTGTCTGCCAATTGGTACCATGACCGCCATGACCAACATCACCCTTATCATCATATATACAATCATGAGTCCAACCAGTCAAAGCATCACAATTGGCGTCTGGAACATATTCTGTAATACCTACAGGAGATTCAGCCGTAGCTTCAGCCATTGCCTTATTTCTTCTTGCATCAGTAATCATGCGAGAAGCTTCCTTCAGCTGCCAATATTCTGCATTAGGATTATTGTAAATAGCTTCTACTGCAGTCACATCTAATCCTTCATCATGAGCAGAATTAATCTGATCCTTCAACTTCTCTAAGCGATAGAAATAAGTATAAGGATAAGCAGCCCAATCAAGACCATACTCACTGCTTTCTGCCAATGCTGGGCGGAACTGAGTATCTACAGCAGTCTCACCTTTACCATCGAGTTCATTATCATTAGGATTATAGCCGGCATAAGTATCAGGCTGCTCGTTAGACTGGAATCTGAATGTCGTACCATTAGGTGTAACTTTCCAATAGGTTTTCTCTATACCTTGATTATTGTAATCAACATAAGAGTTACCACCATTTTCATCAAATGAGTTAAGGAATATCTTGTTAGAAAAGGCACCAAACTTACCAGATTTATCATTACAGAAAGAATAGGTACCATTAGGCTGACCATCATCGCCCTTATTAGGAACGATAACAAAGCCAAGACCTGATGTGCCCAAACTTGTCTGGGTGCCATAAGCATTACCGTTGGTAAGCCACTTGTCTGCCAAGATATTCTTGATAGCTACAGTATCAGTACCATCCAGTTTCAACTGAACTGGATTTGGAAGAACAGGATCATTCACCTGAGCTTGTGCATAATTGGTGCTTAATGAAGCAACCAAAACTGCTGAATAAAGTAAACGTTTGTCCATGCGTTATTTTTTGGTTTAATAGGTTGATGAAGTTATTAGCTTCATTTAATTAAAGTTTTATCTGGTTGCAAAATTAGTAATTTAACCGTAACATACAAGTTTTTAAGCAAGAAAAGTTATTGTTTTTTAGATTATTTAACCAAAATAGGTGTGTAAAATACAAAAAAACAATAGCACACATTATATAATAGCGTAAATTCAACACTTATCGCTCCATAAGTTTAGCAAAAAAAATCCGATAGGCGCGCAAGCACTTAGTTAATCTTAGTTAACGCAGAGATATTTTTCAACAAAAATAGCATTATTTATTTAAAGTATTGTTATCTTTGCACCCAAAATAACTAACGAAAGTATCCTAACAACAAAATTTGATTAAATCGAAATGAAACTGAGCCTATACCAAAATCCGGTAAAGAGTGGTATTTTCTGCCTACATAAGCACGATTTACGGGCTTTATTTGCAGGTCAAAATTCGTTTAAGATAGCAAATAACTGTTAAAGGAGAAATCTACACATCAGATACATCGAAACTTCTAAACAACAAAATAACAAAAATATGAGCAACCGCTTTATCAATCAATCGCGTCATGCGATGCTCGGTATATGCGCTACATTAGCCATCTCAGGCTTCTATGCATGTACTGACTCTTACGACCTCGACGACAAGGGCAACATCCCGACGAATTTGGGTAAGAGTATCTATGAAGAGCTGGAAAATCCAAGTGAAGCCAGTAGTCTTCATGGTACATTCAAAACCTATCTTCGCCTGATTGATGACCTTGGATACAAGGAGGTCATGTCAAAAACAGGTTCAAAGACTGTGTTTGCAGCAAACGACTCTGCATTCAACGAGTTCTTCAAGAACAACAAATGGAACGCCAAATCGTATGAAGACTTGACAGAGTCCATGAAAAAACAACTGTTCTACACTTCTATCCTTGACAATGCCATCCTGACGGAAATGCTTTCCAATGTGGAAAGTTCCAACAGTTCTGTTACCCGAGGCATTGCCATGAAACACCAGACCTCTGCCAACGCTACCGACACCATCCATCATGTATGGGCTTCTGAGTTGCCAGCCAACAACTCTTATTGGACTCCATATATAAAAGGTGGAATCGACGTAGTAATGGACAACACCCGTCCTATGATGGTTCACTTTACCCAGGAGCAGATGCTCAACAATGGTATCAACAGCGAAGACTTTGCTGCCATCACAGGAAGACCATACGAGTCGGGTGGTACCTTTATCTTCAAGAACAAGATTATAGCTAAGGACGTAACCTGTCAGAACGGTTATGTAAACCAGACTGACGGTGTCATCGTACCTCCGGGCAACATGGCACAGATAATCAGAGAAGGCAAGGACACCAAGTGGTTCAACCGCATGCTCGACCGTTTCTGTGCTCCATACTATGATGCCCAGACCACATTAAACTATAATGACAATGCCCTCCTCAATGGCAAGCCAATGATTGACTCCATTTTCCAGTGGCGCTATTTCAGCGAGCGCTCTCAGGGAGCAGTTGCTCTTCAGAGAGATCCAAAGCAGGTGGCATTGGCACAGGATATGCTTCTCAACTTCGACCCGGGATGGAACCAGTATTACAGCACATACGGCACGATGCTCGCCGATATGGGTGCGATGTTCGTTCCTGATGATGAAGCAGTAGAAGACTATTTCCTCAATCCATCCAATGGTGGTTACAACATTCTTGGACTTTACGCCAAGAAGCCTCTCACCAAGGAGAATTTCGGCGAGAACTTAGACAGTATTCCTGCCAACATCATCCGTTCATTCGTCAACAATATGATGAACGCATCCTTCGTACAGTCAGTACCAAGCAAGTTCGGTACCATCATGGACGAGGCGAGTGACCCAATCGGACTCACCTTGAAAGATGTCATCAAAAAGGAGAATGCCTACGATGTACGTATCGCCAACAACGGTGCCATCTACATGCTCAACCGAGTGATTCCACCTATTTCATATAATATTGTATCTACACCAGCGTTGCTCCGCAAGGCAAAAGACTTGGGTGTCATCAACTGGGCTATCCAGGACAAGGATATGCTGAAGGTAAACTACTACGCCTACCTGCGTGCCAGCGCAGCCAACTATGCCATGTTCCTGCCAAGCAATAGAGCTTTCGACATGTATTATGTAGATCCAGTATCATTAGGTAAGAACTACAAGGATGGTCCTCGTGTACTCCACTTCTATTATAAAGATGTGCATAAGGACAAGAATATCTCTGTATCTGCATTCAAATACAATCCAGCTACAGGTTCTATCAGTTCAGACTCAACAATCGTTCAGTTGGGCGCAGTTACCGACCGCTTGATTGATATTCTGAACTATCATACCGTATCACTTTCACAGTCCGTCTCCAAGGACAACATAGGTGTAACCAACAAATACTACAAGACCAAGCATGGCGGTGAGATTGCCATCCACGGAGGTCACGTCGGCGGAAACGTAGTAAGCGGTGGACAGATTAATGGTATTGCAGGCAGTACCTACAGCTATCCTGTTTCAGAAATCAAGGAAGCTACCAGCTACAGCAATGGTAAGGCATTTGTCATCGACCACCTTATCCAGGCTCCACAGACCAGTGTATATGGTTGTCTCAATGACAACAGCCAGTTCTCTAAGTTCCTGGATTTGTGTACACCAGCCAATCTGAGCAATCTGCTGACCAGCATCGGTATGAATAAAGACGAACAGAAGCAGTTTACCGTATTCAGTGATGTCTTTGCCAACACCACCGCAGAAAACAAGAAGTACGACTGTCTCGACCAGAACGTCAACTTCTACAATACCTACAACTACACCCTGTATGCACCAGACAATGACGCCATGGATCTGGCAATCAAACAAGGTCTCCCAACCTGGGAAAAGGTACAGGAAGTGATGGACAATGCTTCAGCAAATGACGAGAATGCCAAGGCAAAGGCACTGAAGATGGCAGAAGCTATCAGAAACTTCATCCGCTATCACTTCCAGGACTTCGCACTCTATGCCGACAACACCATCGACTACGGAGATGCACAGGAAGTAGGAAACGGCAACAGATCATACATGACCTCCTGCACCATCGGTTCTGCCTACAAACGACTCAAAGTCAAGGGCGGCAGCGGCAAGTTGTATGTAACTGACGAAGGCGGTGACGACCCAGTCATCATCAATGCAAATGGCGACAAGTTGGTCAACTTCATGGCTCGTGACTACATCTTCAAGAGTGGTGCTATAGAAACATCCTCATTCACAGCCATCCATGAGATTTCAAAGCCTCTCTGCTTCAGCAGGAGCAAACGTTACGACGACGGTTTCGCCAGCAATACCCCTGAAGCCAACCAGGCACGCCTGAAGAATCTCAAGAACCTATACTATGCACAGAAGCATGGAATCAAGTTCTACAAATAATTTCACAACCAAGCTTATAACACAATGAACAATATAAGAACATACATAACCGTAGGTGCCTTATGCAGCGCTATGACAATCTCTGCTCAAGACCACCGTATCTCAGGTACCGTATCTGATGAGTTCGGTCCTGTCATCGGCTGTAATGTGATAGAGAAAGATGCCAACAACCGTAACGTGAACGCTACGATTACCGACGTGAATGGTAACTTCCAGTTAGCTATCAAGAACCCGAAGAACAAGTTAGTTGTCAGCTACGTAGGATACAAGACCTTTTCACAGGTCATCGGTTCGCAGACCAATTTCCAGGTACAGCTCAAGGACGCCAACGAGTTGGGAACAGTCACCGTAACCGCCAAGCAGCGTTTCCGCGGTGATGGTTTGAGCATCCCTAAGGACGAGGTATCTGTTGCTACCCAGACCATGAACATGGATATCGTGGATGGTCTTGCCTTCACCAGTGCCGATGAGGCATTGCAGGGACAGATTGCCGGTCTCGACATCGTAGCCAACTCCGGTAACCTCGGTGCCGGTACTACCATGCGTATGCGTGGTGTAACCACCATCAACGGTTCTTCAGAACCTCTGATCGTTGTCAACGGTAACATCATGGACGTGCCTGATGCCAAGGATACAGACTGGTCAACCGCTACAGAGGAGACCTACAGTTCCTTGCTTTCCATCAACGTGAACGATATCGAGAGCATCGACATCATGAAGGATGCCGCTGCTACCGCTATCTGGGGTGCCCGTGGTGCCAATGGTGTCATCAGTATCAAGACCAAGCGCGGTAAGCGCGGTAAGATCCGTATCGACTACAACTTCTCACTCCAGGGCAACTGGCAGCCTAAGGGTTACAACCTCCTCTCGGGTGATGAATATACCATGCTGATGAAGGAGGAACTCTACAACCCTACACAGAATCCTTCTGCTACCACCAACATCAATGAGTTGAACTACAACAAGAGTTGGGCTGAGTACAACAACTGGAACGACAATACAGACTGGGTGAAGGCAGTAACCCAGACCGGCTGGAACCAGAGCCACGGTCTCACCATCTCGGGTGGTGGTGAAAAGGCAGTATTCCGTATCTCTGCCAACTATGACCACCAGACCGGTACCATCATCAAGCAGGTATTGAACCGTTTCTCTACCCGTTTGAACTTGGAATACTATGTGAGCGACAAACTGAAGTTCACCACCGAGTTTCCATTGACTTATACCAAGAACCAGAAGAGCTATGCCAACATTTTGGGTAAGGCGCTCTCTATGGCTCCTAACATGAGTATCTACCGTGAGGATGGTAACGGCTTCGATACCAACGAGTACTACATCATGTTGCCTTCAGCAGATAAGGACGAATATGGTTCATCTGTCAGCGGTACTTCTTCACTCCAGTTGAAGTCTGTACGTGATATCGGTAACCCTGTGGCTATCGCCAACTTGGCATGGAACAACGAGAGTACCTACCGTATCACTCCTGACTTCCGCATCAACTACTATTTCTTAGGCAATGACGACCACAAGACCCGTCTCGACTACGAGGGTCAGGTTTATCTGGATATCTTCTCCAAGAGTAATCCTACCTATTGCCCAGGTTCGTTGAGCACAAATGGTTGGAAGGATAATAGCTACAACCTCTATACAATGGATGACTACAACTCATTCCAGTTCCAGACCCGTCACCAGCTGATCTTCACTCCTAAGTTCAAGAATGAAGATATTGCCTGGATGATGTTGGGTCGTTGGGAGTTGACTTCTGGTACCAGCTATGGTCAGAACGTAAGTGAGCGCAAGTTGCCATTGGGTGCACAATCTCCTACCCTTCCTGCCGAAATCTCCAACATGTCCACCAGCAATGGTGAGTGGCGTAGCATGGCAGGCGTATTCTCTACACACTTCTCTTACAAGGGTCGTTACAATGCAGACTTTACAGTACGTGCCGACGGTACTACCCGTTTCGGTGACAACAACAAGTGGGGTTATTTCCCAGGTATGTCTGTCCGCTGGAATATCAGCGATGAGCCTTGGATGAAATGGTCTCGCAAGGTGCTCTCTATGTTGGCTTTCCGTCCATCATGGGGTGTGAACGGTAGAACTCCAAGCAGCGAGTATCTGCAGTATGCGAAATATGCAGCCGGTAGCCAGTATGGTAACGGTAATACCATGCTTCCTTCTACCCGCGTAGATGGTTTGCAGCTCAGTGACCTGAAATGGGAGAAGACCACCTCATGGAACTTAGGTGCCAATTTAGGACTCTTCGACGACATGATTGAGGCTGACTTCAACTACTATTATAAGAAGACCAAGGACTTGCTGAACCCAAATGTTGCCATTTCTTCTCAGACTGGTTATACCACTTTGGCATGGAAGAACATCGGTTCTATGGAGAACAAGGGTTGGGAATTCAACATCACCGCCAAGAAGTTCATCAAGGCAGGTAAATTCTCAATGGATGCCAGCTTCAACGTGGCACAGAACTTCAACAAGATTACAGAGATGGATCAGACTGTACTCGATGGTATCAACGAGGACTGGTCTGCTAACAGCCGCGGTAAGTACCTCAAGCGTATCCAGGTGGGTAATGCCTTAGGTTCTATCTTCGGTTTGCGCCACAAGGGTGTATATCAGTATTCCTATGACTATCTGGAGAACTTACGTCGCCAGGGTTATGTCATGGATGGCAACGAGAAGATCATGATCAGAGACAACAACGACCTCGTGGATTACCTCAACAACCGCTTCCTGCCAGCTGGTAAGACAGCTCCTATCGCCTTGAACAGCGAAGGTAAGGTTATTACAGGTTCCGATGGTAAGCCACTGCGTATGACCTACAACTCCAAGGATGGAGGTGAGACCTACAAGTTTGATGGTGGTGATGTGATTTACGAAGATGTCAACCATGACGGTACCATCAATTCTTTGGATATGGTCTATTTGGGCAACTCAAATCCTAAGTTCTCAGGCGGTTTCGGTTTTACCTTCCGTTATGGCAACTGGTCATTGCGTACCAACTTCGTTTACCGTACCGGTTTCAAGGTTGTAAACTTTGCACGAATGGGTGTAGAAAAGATGTATGACACCACCAACCAGAGTACAGCTGTGAACTGGCGCTGGCGCAAGAACGGTGACATGACAGAAATTCCACGCGCACTCTACAACTATGGTTACAACTGGCTCGGTAGCGACCGCTACGTAGAGGATGCCTCTTTCTTGCGTTTCAGCTACGTCAGTCTGAGCTACGATGTTCCAAAGAAGTTCCTCAAGAGCTTAGGTCTGAATACCTTGCGATTCGACTTGAGCGGTCAGAACATCTTCGTTTGGAGCAAATATAGCGGTACAGACCCAGAGCATGCAAACAATGGTTGGAACTTTGCTTCAGACAGTTCACAGACGCCACGAAGCAAATCGTTCACCCTTCGCATGAGAATCGGAATTTAATCCAACACAAAAACAGAGACTAACAATGAAAAATAAAATAAACAATATCGTCAAGAGTTTTGCCGTCGCAGCCTTAGGTTTGCTGTCGCTTAGCTCATGCAATGACTTCCTGACCATCTATCCTACCGATAAGACAATCGGTGAGAACTTCTGGCAGAACAAAGAAGATGTCACACAGATGGTGAATGGCGCTTACACCGCCATGATTGATGGAGGCATCATAGAAAGAATGATTATGTGGGGTGACTACCGCTCAGACGAGCTGAAGAAACATCCTTCACTGATCAACACGACACTGGATGATATTTCCAAAGTAGATTTATACCCAAGTAGCGGTTACAACTCATGGGCATGTTTCTATAATGTCATCAATACCTGTAATATCATATTGGGTCACGCACCGGAAGTCATGCAGAAAGATCCTGAGTTCACAGAGGATGACTACCAGACAGTACGTGCCCAGATGTTGGGTTTGCGCGCACTCTGCCACTTCTATCTGATTCGCGCTTTCCGCGATATTCCTTATGTGACAAGATCATACGAGAATACAGACGACATGAAGTTGGACGGCCAGTTGCCACCAGACTCTACCCTTCAGCTTTGTATCGAAGACCTCGAAGAAGCGGAGAAGAGTTGCTACAATTACGGTATCTTCGGAGAGAACGACTGGAGAACAACCGGTTTGCTCAGCAAGGATGCCATCCATGCCATTCTCGCAGACGTATATCTCTGGAGAGCTTCTCTCTGGAACGGTACAGATGCTGCCAAGAGCAAGGAGTATTATCAGGCATGTATTGACCATGCAGACAAGGTAATCACCTCCCACTTAAACTATTTCGAGGCTAACATCAAGGGTACCAGTGCAGAGACTAATTACCGTAACAGCAGACAACAGTACTATTTATATAACGGTCTGTTAGCCAATTACTATAACTTCGTGTTAGGAAACTCCTCTGAAAGCATCCTCGAACTTCAGTTTGACGGCGAGAAGAACTCAAACACCATGCTGTGCAAGAGTTACTTCAAGTGGGAGAAACAGGAATCTGGCTACGGTATGATGGTAGGTACATATACTGTGGGTGGTGCCCTTGCAGACAAACCGTCTCCTGCTACCAATAGTGCTTCTACTTCCGCATATTTCCAGTCTGAAAACGACTATCGTTTCTACAACAGCAGCTATGGAGTGAATAATGACAACAACACTTCTTATGAGGTGAAGAAGATGGTGGACAAAGAAAATGTCATTTACGACATTCCTACCAAGAAGCAAGGTAGTATCTATGTTCAACCACTCCGTGACTTCGGTAAGTTCGATCAGAACTGGATTATCTACCGCATCACAGACATCATGCTGATGAAGGCAGAGGCTCAGATCCAGTTGGCAGGTACAGAAACCAGCAAATACAAAGAACCATTTGACTTGATCCAGGCTGTGAACCAGCGTTCTATCAAAACAACAGCACGTGAGGACTACTTGGTTTATGAAGGCAACTACAACAAGGCAGACAAGATGGAACTGCTTTGCCTCCAGGAAAGAGGACGCGAACTCTGCTATGAAGGAAAGCGCTGGTTTGACCTGGTACGCTACTGCTACCGCCACATGACGGGTGTAGATCCTACCAAGACGCTCTACGAGATAGATCCTAACGGCAGTAATCTGCCAAGTCTTGCCAACAAGGGCAACTTATTCAAGGACATCCTCGCTACCAAGTATAGCACAAACCTATATAAGTTTAAAAACGAGGGATACCTCTACTGGCCAATCTTGAACAGCGAGACCAAGACCAACAAGCTGATTCACCAGAATCCTGTTTGGGTAGAGACACAAAGTTCAGAGAGAACAGAAGAATAACATTCAAGAAATTCATAATAAGTATAGCTTTATGACAAAGTTCATTCATAAGATAGGTGGCATGGTAGCAGGTGTAGCATTCGGTGCACTCGCCTTCACTTCATGCTCCGAGCAAATAGATGAAAGCAACCTCTATACTTTCACCGGTGAAACCATCACCGACTACTTGCGAAGCGATTCCACCCTTTCGGATTTCGCTCAGATTACAGACTATGCAGGTTTGTCAGACCGCCTGTCTGCATACGGAACCTATACCTGCTTCGCTCCAACCAACGAGGCGGTAAAAGAATATATCAAAGAATTGTGGGAAGATAAAAAGTCTGCAAATCACAATGGACTCTATACAGGTGATGTTGAAAACACGTTAGATCGCCTTTGGAAGTCCGAGAAACGTGACTCACTCTGCAAAGATATCGTAGAGGCACACCTTACGGGTTTGAAGAAGACAAGTAATGATTTGCTGACCGGTTCTGACATCACCATGATGGGCGGTAACACTCACTCACCAAAGCGTGTAGGTGACGACATCACCATTGATGGAACCACCAAGATCATCAACAGAGACCACGAGGTGGAAAACGGTGTGGTTCATACCATCGACAAACTGTTCTATCGCTCTACCAATTATATTATAGACGAAATGGAGAACATGGGTATCTATAATATCTGGTGTGATGCCTTGAAGCAGACTGGTTTGGATGAAGTGATGAAGGAGCATATCCGCACCAACGGTATCAGCTGGTTTACCATCGATCCAGAAACCAAATATCCATTTGCTGAGTATCCTACAAGCTGCAAGGTGGGATTCACCGTATTTGCAGAGACCGACAAGGTACTCCAGAATAAAGGTATTACCAACTGGAAAGAGTTGGCAGCCAAGGCTAACGAGTGGTACAAGGATTGCGCTAAATGGTACAGCTACCTGGAAGATCATCCAGAAATCAAGATCAGCACAGGTACCGACTATACCAACCAGTGGAATACTTTGAACATGTTCCTCCGCTACCATATCCTGAAATATTCACTTTCCATGGATAAGTTGGTTTACTCATACAACGAGTTGGAATATGTAGATGTATATGAATATGTACGTACCTTATTGCCATACACCATGTTCAAACTGACAGGTGTAAAGGAAAATGGATCCGTCGCTTCAATCTATATCAACCGCGTATTGAACAACCCTACCCTGACAAGCACACCAGGTGCTAACTCAAAGAGTGCGTATGAAGAAGCATATAAAAATTCTATAAAAGAATCTGGTATTAAGGTAGGTGGTAGTAGTACTGAACTCTCCCGCCAGGCTTCCAATGGTTGGATTCATCCTATCAATGACATTCTCTGCTACGAATCTAAAGTACCAAACGAGGTACTCAACGAGCGTATGCGTTTCGAGTTCATGTCATTGCTTGATGAAAGCATGACCAATCAGTTTAGAGGTTATTCTTACTTGGATTTCTCTTCAAGATTTGGTAGAAGCGATAAAAAGATAGGAGCCATCCGTTTCCCAGAAGGTTACTTTAAGAACATGGTCATCTACAACGGCGAGTCATCTCGTATATATTATCTGGCCAAAGACGAAGCAAAGACGTTAAACAATGGTTTTAATCCAGCCAACTGGGATTGCTGGTTGGACTACCAGGGCGACGAGCTGTTCGTAAGAGGAGCATACGACTTTGCCATCAAGTTGCCACCAGTTCCAAAAGACGGAACCTACGAATTGCGCTTCGGTTATGTAATCACTGGAAAACGTACCATGGTACAGTTCTCCTTGGGTCACTCTTCAGACCGTTCCAAGATGACTACCTGCGATATTCCGCTCGACCAGCGAGTAGGTATCGAGTCATCTACAATCGGCTGGACAGACCCTGATAAGGATGGCGACTTAGGTGCAGCTACCGACAAGTCTATGCACAACCGTGGATGGATGAGAGGACCTAACTACTTCAGTAATTACAAGAAGGGAGCTGAGGGTACCGCCCGTACAAACATCAGCCGCCAGCCACATATTCGCCGTATCGTAACCAAGCAGTTCTTCAAACAAGGTGAGGACAACTGGTTCCGCTGTAAGACAGCCATGCCAGATGATACAGAGGCTGAGTTTGAGCTTGACTACATCGAGATCGTTCCAGTAAGCGTGTATAACCACCCTACTCTGACAGAGGATGTATTCTAAAAGGTGAATGTATTCTAACAAGAAAACAAACATAGAAATACAAAAGATATGAAAGTAAAATATATAATAATGACAGCAGTTGCAGCTTTGGGTTTCCAAAGCTGCACCGACTGGGATGACCATTATGACGTAACTACTGACGGCTCCGGTGCATCAGACAAGACACTGTGGGAGCAAATCAGCAACAACCCAAAACTCAGCAACTTTGCAGCACTGATGGAAAAGGTAGGTTACGACAAGGCTTTGTCCACCAACCAGAGCTACACCGTATGGGCACCAAGCAACGACGCTTTCGACTTTGAGAAATACAATGCCATGAGCGACAGCTTGCTGAAGGCTGAATTCCTCAACAACCATATCGCGCGCGGTTACCATAGAGCTACTGGTGAGATCAATGAACGTGTCCACCTGCTCAACAAGAAGGTGATGGCATTCCAAGGCAATGGCAGCTACACATTGGGCAATATCGCACTCGACAGCACCAACATGTTAGGCAAAAACGGTATCATGCATCTGATGAGCAGCTACATGGACTTCCGCCCTAACTTCTATGAAGAGTTCCTGCGCAATGAGAACACAACCAGTCTTGCCCAGCTCTATAAGAGTGCCATGAAGCGTGAAATCGACAGGTACAACAGTATCGAGGGTCCAATCAAGGATGGTGCAATGACCTATCTTGATACCGTATATGTAGAGAGCAACAAGATGTTCAACTACCTGAACTCCAAACTGACCACAGAGGACAGTACCTATACCATGATTGTTCCTACAGACAAGGCATGGAAAGCGGCTTATGATAAAGTAAAGTCTTATTATAAGTATCCGAAATCCATCAAGTCTTTCACCGTTAAGAACAACGATAAAACAGGCGAATTGGAATACACTCCAGCGGAGGCCGTAACCTTAGATGCAGATAGCTTGACTGAGATATATACTGCAACATCTATCCTAAGTCCTCTGATTTACAGTCACACCATCAACCCTGCTTTCCAGAAGGGTGATATTCCTACTGGAGCTACCGACTCCATCAAGAGTACAACAGGCGACGTAATCTGCAACACCTTGAACTACAACAGTGAGAACAGCCGTTTGGTCTATGATGCCAAGGATATGTTTGTGAATGCAGAGAAGAAGGTGATGAGCAACGGTAACGCATGGATTACAGATTCACTCCGTGTAAAACCTTGGGACAGCTGGTGTCCTATCATTCACCTGAGAGCACAGAACGGTACTTTCCAGGCTGCTGTGGATAAAGTTTCCATCAACCAGAATGTGGCAGTAAGCAGCGACAACAGAAACAAGAAGGTAGAAGGATCTATGCACGCCAACCAGTATTATGAGGTGACATCCAACTTGGGTTCTGTACCAGAGGTTTATTTCTATATTCCAGAAATGTGGTACACTCCATACGCCGTATATCTGACGATGGTTCCTGCCAACATCACCGATGAAGAAGCAGAGGTAACCTCACAGATGCTCCAGGTACGTTCATTCCAGAACGATGCTGCGGGTGGAACACTGACCAGATTTTCTCCTGTACCTTTGAAGAAAGACTTCAACGTTTCTACCAACAAAGCATCAGTTGTTTTCAACTATGGTACGAGCGAGAAATCCAAGATTGTGAGCAAATTCATGGGTGTATTCAATCCATCATTCTGCTACCGCAACCTGAGCAAATTCACAGACCCTGACGCATATCCTGTATTCAATATACGTAGTGGAGACCGTGCAGTCAAAAACCAGAGTGCTGTACTGCGCATCGCAGGTATCACCTTAGTTCCTATGGAAGCCGTGAAGTACTATCAGGCTCAGAAAGCATTGAACGGAGAAAGTGGTGAAGAATATAAAGATGAAATGCCAGAAATCTTCTGGGATCTCAATTCATACACCTATTAATAACACGAACTCAACAATTGAAGACAATGATAAATTTCAGAATATTGGCTATAATGGGCTTGATGGCAGTAGCTGCTGAAATCAATGCCCAAGAGACAACCGACAACGCCGAAAAGAGAGCGAAGGAAACGGTAAACAAAAAGCAGCCAAACTATCCGATGAAAGAGGTATCTGGTACCATCTACGATGCTGCCACAGGCAAGCCTCTTAGCGGTGTGCAGATCCAGGCACTTGGAAATGCACGCTATGCTGCCATGACCAACGAGGACGGTACCTTCACGATCAAGGTGCCTACCTTCACCACCTCGCTCTATCTGTTTACCTCACAATATGCAAGCCAGCAGGTATCTATCGCAGGTGTCAACAACATCCAGGCAAAGATGCTCAGCGACAAGTTCAACGAGATGTACACCAACGGAACGAAGTTGGGCAACGAGGCAAGCCTGAAAGCACAGGTAAGTACACAGACTTCTATAGAAGACCTCATCGGCGAGAAATTGGGTGCTGATGTACGCACCGTGAAGCGATCAGGTGCGCCAGGCATCGGTTCTGCCATGTTTATCCGTGGTCTGAACTCCCTGAATGCCAACGCCCAGCCTCTCATCGTGTTGGATGGTGTGCCTATGGACATGCAATATGACGGCACTTCACTTCAGACAGGTATGTTCAACAACCAGTTGCTGAACATCAATCCTGCCGACATCGAGAAGGTTACCGTATTGAAGAATGGTACTGCCATCTATGGTGCCAAGGGCGCCAATGGTGTCATCGTACTGGAGACCCGCCGCGGTAGAACCATCGCTACACGTATCGATGCCAACATCGGTATGGGTGTCAACTTGGTGCCACGCCTGCCAAATGTGATGGATGCAGACCAGTATATGAGCTACGCTACCGAAATGCTCAATACCTATCCTAAGATTGACAAGTTCTTGGAAAAGGGTTCTCTCAACTTCCTGACCACAGATCCAAACAACTATTATTATAAGACATACCATAATAATACTGACTGGAGCAAGGAAGTATATGAGACTGCATTGAGCCAGAACTACAGCATCAACGTGATGGGTGGTGATGAGGTAGGTATGTACAACCTCTCACTCGGCTATACAGACGGACAGAGCACCGTGAAGAAGAATGGTTTCAACCGTGTGAACATCCGCTTCAACAGTGACCTGAGCATCATCAAGAATTTCTTCTCAACCCAGTTTGACATCGACTATGTCAAGTTGAGCCGTGATGTATTCGACGATGGAGCACCAAGCGATTTCAGCAAGGGTACCGTCACATCTCCTACCCTCCTCGCGCTGATCAAGGCTCCTATCCTGAATCCATACCTCTACAACAATACAACCCATGAGTTGACCTCTACATTGGCTGGTGCAGATGAGTTCCTGACTCCATTGAATCAGAACCTCTCATTGGCTAACCCAACAGCCTTGTTAGTAAATGGTAGCGGTAACAACAAGAACCGTATGGAGAACTCTATGTTCCATATCCGTTTGGCTCCTAAGTTTGAATTCAAGGGTGGATGGACATTGAGAGAGAACATCAACTATACGCTGAACCGTAACTCCCAGCGTTACTATCGTCCAAAGGGCGGTGTTCCTACCTACTATGTAGAAGGTTTGGGTAGAGTTCAGACCCAGTCTGCTTCTATCTTCGCTAAGGAAGAAACCCTGATGAGTGATACCCGTCTGGACTTCACACGCCTCTTCGGTGCTCACTCACTCAAGGCTATGGGTGGTTTCAGATACCTCAGCTACAACTATGAGATGAACAACCCAACAGGTCAGTATAGTACAGCCGGTAATGACAAGTTGCCTAATGTATCCAATAACATGGACTTCAAGGATGCCACAGGTAATGACTACAAGAACACCTCACTCACCTGGTATGCTCAGGCAGATTACAACTATCGCAACCGCTACTTCCTACAGGTAGCTGCCTCTATGGAGAGCAGCAGTACCTTCGGTAAGAAGGCTACAAGTCTGAAAATCGGTGATGTGGCATGGGGCTTTTTCCCAAGCATTCAGGCTGGTTGGGTAGTAACCAATGAGAACTGGGCTCCAAAGAACAAGAACTTCAACTACTTGCGCCTCAACGCTGGTTATGAAGTGACAGGAAATGACAACATCAACAACAAGGCTGCCCGCACATCCTTCGAAGTATTGAAGTTCATCCACAACAACATTCCTGCCGTACAACTCAACAATATCGGTAATGAGAACATCACTTTCGAGAAGACTCGCCGCTTCTATACAGGTTTCGAGAGCCAGTGGCTGGAGAACCGTTTAGGTCTGGACTTCACCTTCTTCTTCAACCATACCACCAACCTTCTTACATTGAAGGACTTCACCACTCCTGTGGCAGGTGTGAAGAGTTACTGGAGCAACGAGGGTAGTCTGGACAACAAGGGTGTAGAGGTACACATCAACGGCAAGCCTATCGTCAGCCGCAAGTTCACTTTGGAATTAGGTGCAAGCATCGGTCATTATCTGAACGTAATCAAGTCGCTTCCTAACAACACGACCCTCGCCCTGAATGGTCAGGAGAACGCAGCAGTAGGCTACACATCCAGCATCTATGGCAACCAGAACATCGCAACACTCGTCAATCACAGTGCAGGCGTATTCTACGGTTACAAGACAGCCGGTGTATTCTCTACCGATGCAGAAGCAAAGGCAGCTGGCAAGGACGGCTATCTCTACCAGGTAGATAAAACCGGAGCTAAGAGCTATTTCAAGGCTGGTGACATGCACTTCGTAGATCTCAACGGCGATGGTGTCATCAATGAGAGCGACAAGACCATCATTGGTGATCCAAACCCTAAGTTGTATGGTAACTTCTTTGCTCACGCTACATGGGGCAACCTGACATTATCTGCAATCTTCGGTTACTCTATCGGCAATGATATCTACAACTATCAGCGCAGCATCATCGAGGGTGGCAATAACTTCTACAACCAGAGCAGCGCCATGGCAAACCGTTGGAGAGTAGAAGGCCAGGAAACCAACATGCCTCGCATCTCTTATGGAGACGAGATGGGTAACTCACGCTTCAGCGACCGCTGGATAGAGGATGGCAGCTACTTGAAGCTCCGTTCCCTCAACATCAACTACAAGATACCAGTCAACTCTTCCTGGCTCCAGGGACTTCAGGTATGGGCAGAGGCAAACAACCTCTTCACCATCAGCAAGTATCTTGGCGGAGATCCAGAGATGTCTGTATCCAATGCAGTTCTTTACCAGGGCATTGACACAGGTTGCGTATCACAAGGTCGCACCTTCACTGTCGGCGTGAAGATCAACCTCTAATAAAAGTACAACAATCACAAAGCATAAAAAAATGATAAAAATCAAATATTTTATTGCAGCACTCATGGCTGCTATCACACTCAACTCATGCAGTGATATGTTCGATGATGGATCCAACCGCTACATCACCAATCCATCGCTTGATGATAAAGTGGACTCCATGTTCTACATCAATGGTATATTGAAGGGTGTACAGCAGGCCATCGACCAGAATGTGCTTATCAACGAACTTCGTGGTGACTTATTGACCACCACGAAGGACGCTTCAACCGATTTGCAGAAACTGGCTTCTTTCGATTACTCTGGCACCAACAAGTACGATTCTGCATACGTTTACTACCGTATCATCAACAACTGCAACTACTACATTGCTCACCGTGATACCACGCTGATTACCGGTTCCAGTGAAGTTGCGATGAAGGAGTATGCAGAGGCCAAGGCTATCCGTGCATGGGCTTATCTCCAGTTGACCCACAACTACGGCAAGGTTCCTTTCTATACCAAGCCGTTGACTGATATCGCCGGCATCGAGAATGCAGCAAGTTCTGAGAAGAAAGATATCTATGGTATTACTGCTGAGTTGGCTCCAGACTTGGAGCAGTATGTAGATCTGCCAGTACCTAACTGGGGTAACTTCGAGGCAGGTACAAACGATGCAGGAAACAACAAGACGGTCAATACAGCGAAAATGATGATTCCTGTAAGATTGATCTTGGCAGACCTGTATCTGGAATCTGGCAACTATGCAAAGGCTGTAGAGCACTACTTCAAATATCTGAAGAACAACAAAGAGACGGTCAACAACTATATGGCAAGACCTGCCTACAGTCCTGATTACAATAGCTACCCTACTTCATTAAAGAACGGATACTACTGTACGGTTTCCAATACATCGGACTGGAAAGTTCGCTATATGAACGACTTGGAAACTGATACTTACGTAGCAATGGCTACCAATAAGTTGCGTGGTGAGATTACAGCTTTGCCAGGCCTCTTCGGCTACAATTACTATACTTCATCAGATGGTACGGAAGTAAACGAGAAAATTTCTCTTGAACCAACCAATGCCTATCTGAATTTGAGCAACAGTCAGGACTTCTATTATGCAAATGGAAACGGTAACGGCAGTTCTGAATTCAATATCAAGAACCTGGTATTCGCTAAAGCCTCTATCGGTGATATGCGCTACCACTGTTCATACGAAAGAGTGAAGTTTAGCACACAGGTGGAATTGACCAAGGTCATCCTGAAGTATTACAATGCCAATATCACTTTGTACAGAACAGCTGGTATCTATCTGAAGTTAGCTGAGGCAGTAAACCGCATGGGTCATCCTGATGTAGCATTCGCTGTATTGAAGGACGGTTGGAATCATACCTTGGAAGAGGACACCACCTATATGACCCAGGAAGGCATCCAGTTCCTCAAGACCACCTTGCCATTCCTGACTCCAGAAAACCGTGTCGTCTTCGATGATGAAAGTGAAACCAATGGTGTTTCTATGGGTAATCAGGGTATTCACGCTCGCGGTGCTGGCTTTACCATGGGCAATGGTTCCGGTTATCAGTTCCAGAATGAGATCGACAAGAAGTTGGCTCAGTTGGGCCATGCTTATCCTGCTAATGCAACTGCAGAAGACAGTTTGAGAATCAACCAGGACTGTGTAGAAGACCTGCTCTGCGATGAAATGGCATTGGAGCTTGCCTGGGAGGGTTCCCGCTATGGCGACCTCTGCCGCATTGCACGCCACAAGAACACAGACAGCTATTGGGGCACCAACTACGGTTCACTCTGGCTTCGTGACAAGCTTGCATTCAAGAATCTCAGCATAGACCTCAGCAATCCAGAGAACTGGTTTATGCCATTCAAATAAAAGGCTCGGACATGAGTTATAAAACATCAAGTGGCCACACTTGATATAACAAGTTAGAAACGCTTTCTCGCCTGCGAGAAAGCGTTTCGTTTGTATAAAAGCGCCTCACCCTTCACCTCTGCCACATAAACAACTGACACTCAGACGGTTACTCAAACAATTACTCATTTCCACCCTTCACCACCTTTCATCACCCTTCGTCTTGTAAAAATTTTCGCCATTCTTCACCACCCGTTATTTATTTTAGCATCTTCCGGCTTTCCATGAAAAGTGAAGCAGACTTCTATGAAGAGTGAAGCAGGCTTCTATGAAGACTAAGCGCAGGCTTCTATTAAGGCAGAAATAACATTCTGATGACAAACGGTGAAGGGTGAAGATGGGTGGTGAAGGGTAAATTTTTGCCCTTCACCTCCAGAACTCAAGTGTTTATGGGGGTTTCAGGCAAAAAGATGAAGGGTGAAGGGTAAATGCCTATACGAGTTGAAGAAAAAGGACTAAGATAGAAAAAAAACTTGCCTATGGCGCAAAAGTGCCCTTACTGAGGGCACTTTTGCGCCATAGGCAAGCACACGATCTGAATACAACTTATTTAACTAAATATCTCTTTCCATTGACCAATATGATTGTACCAGGAGAGACTGCATCCTTGTGGATGCGCTGACCAGATAAAGTATAGACTATCTTGTCGTTTATACCTTTCACAGAGTCTGATGAAACCTCCCTGATAGCAGTAGGCGTTTCTTTGACATGGAGCACAACAGGCTTCCAGGTATCTAGACGACCATCCCCATCAGCATCAACAAGTCCCGTCGTTCCATTAGGAACAAACAGATGAACTTCCTCAGCCTGTTTTTCACAGACAGGATCCGCAACCGTACCGGCACCCTTGATTACCTTAAAGGTAATTTTCTCATGAGGCGTATCCCCAAAGATAGCCATGATGGCCACGTGATGCAGGTTGCCTGCTTTCTGCGGAAAAGGTTCAGGACACTGATTGCCCACTACATAGCCCTTCGAATCAAAAGCCACAATCTCACAATCTTCCAAGAGAACATCATTCCACATCACCTGACAGTACAAGAAAGAATTGGTATTGTATATGCGATGTTCCCGCTCATAACGGTCAAGATATTGGATTTGGCGCCAGCCGCTCTCCTTCTCCCAACCAATCTGACCAAATTCCTTATATCCGTCAGACTTTCGATAAGTACCATCCTCACAAGCCTCAGACTTGGAAGAATACTTGTAGCGAATGTCGGGCT